>ENA-UPTA01002927-UPTA01002927.1-activated-sludge-metagenome-genome-assembly--contig:-NODE-2927-length-17226-cov-7.837924_pt1 | contig 17226 bp, 16 predicted proteins | sample MGYA00238184_ERZ773361 | MGnify/ENA primary metagenome ERZ773361 (study PRJEB29100, sample SAMN05720205) | activated sludge metagenome | isolation source: anaerobic digester from wastewater...
CATAAAATTAAGCCCATGAATACGACACATATGGAACTTAGTCTTTCATTTTTTTCGACTTGCTTAATACTGGAATTTAAGTTTTCACTTTACCTTTGCTGAATTTCTTAACAATTTCCTTTGTATACATATTTCAGATTCTTTTGTGCTTCCTTAACAAGATTTAGTACTAATTCAGCTGATGTAGCTTCTCTGTCTGAATATTTATACCTTGGATAGAAAGCCGTAATATGATATGGGATATTCTCATCAATACTGGCAATCCATTTGCTTGCATTTGCTATTTCATCTGCAGAATCGTTTTCATTTGGTATTACAAGCGTTGTAATTTCAACATGGCACATTTTTGCAGCAAGCGATATTGTATCCATAACCGTGTTAATATCCCCTCCGATTCTCCTATAAAAACTGTTATTAAATGCCTTAAGGTCTATATTCATAGCATCTATATATGGAAGAAGTTTAAGCAAGGGCTCAGAACATATATATCCGTTAGTTACCAATACATTTTTCAATCCATACTCGTGAGCCAGAATAGAACAGTCCATAACATATTCATATGAAATCAGAGGTTCGTTATATGTATATGCTATACCGATATTATTTCTGTCTTTCATAGATAAGGCCATATTAACTAAAAAATCCGGAGGTGTATAATAAGTCTTAACCTCGTTATCATCTGACATGGATATTTCATGATTCTGACAAAATGGGCATTTCAGGTTACATCCGTAACTTCCTACCGACAATATCATCTTCCCAGGAAAAAATCTGTATAGCGGCTTTTTCTCTACAGGGTCCAAAGCAATTGATGTAAGTTTTGCATAGTTCTTACATATTATTTCATTATCCCTATTCATTCTTGCATGGCACAATCCGGTTTGTCCTTCAAAAAGCATGCATTCATGAGGACAAATCGGGCATTTAATCTTCATTTATGCCTTACAACCTCGAATCTTTCCATTTCATACTTCTCATGTCTTCCAATCCCGGCTTTTCTAAGAGAGATATCCACCTGCTGGTCCACAGTATCTATCCCTTCCAAATTTGGAAGCAGTAGTCCTCTTCTGAAACCTGATGTGACTATTACTCCGTACTTATTCACATCCAGCTCATTAATACTGGAAATTTTTTCCGCTGGTTTCAAGACATCCACACTGTATTCGAGTTTATCCAGCTCCTCTTCATTTACAGGATAAAATCTTGGATCACGAGAACAGGAGCTTACAGCATTTTGAAGGATTTCTTCTGCAATACAGTTAGCAGCCGGCGTAATTGTGCCTATACAGCCCCTTAAATCACCGTCTTTTTTTAGTGTAACGAAAACACCTGCTTTTTGCTTTAATAATTCCTTTGATAATTTATCAGGCAACATCGCTCTTTTATTGTTTTTAACAAAATACTCAACTGAGTATCTTGCTAATGCCACATATTCATCAGTGTTTTGTAACATAACATTTTTATCGACTAATTCATTTTCTTTGATGATAAATGAAGCTACTGCATATCCTACTCCGAAAGTATCTTCATGAGATAATAGTCGTGGTACTATTTCTTTTTTATCTAGAGCTCCTGCCATTATTATGAATGTTCGATGTCCGCATTCTGCTGCTTTTTCAAGAAATTCATCAGAAAAATCCATGAATTTTGAAAAATTTCCTGTTTTCATTGCCTCTGTAACTATCTCATCATACTGCTCTCCCTGTTTTGAATAACCATATGGCCCGAAAACTTTCAGCTTGTGAGACAAATCCCCACTTGCAATGAATACAGTCCTTCTGTCAAGCATATCAGCAGCTTGTGATACGCACATGCCTAGTTTATAGTGCGTTTCGAAAGGCAGATTGGAAATACCCATTCTAATGAGTCTGTACTCTTTATATACTTCATTTAAAAATACTAAAGGTATAACACTTGCATGGTCCCTTCCAGTATCCTCATAACCTTTTATGCCTGCAGGAATGCCTTTGTCTTTTATAACCTGCATTAATTTCTCTAGAAACTCAGTATCATACTTCACGCTCACAGATACTGAACCAGCTCCAAAACCTGACATGTCTGATTCAAAATATTCATCTGATGATATATGCAGATAATCAGAATACATTGCGCAATGAGAAGATGCTAAAACTATAGTATCCGGTTTCAATTGCGCTATCGTTGTGCAGGCTTCCCTGTATGAATCTATGGTTTTCTGGATTTTCTTTTCTTCACCTTTTCCTATTTGAGGAAGGATAATAGGAGGATGCGGAAATATGAATGCTGCTACTACTGACATAGTACACCTCCTCTTAATTGCTAATTACTCCTAAATTATATCACATTAGTGTTTACTTCAAGCAATGTCTGAATAGAATGCTATTCCATTCTTTCCGTTCTTTTTAACATGGAATAATGCATCATCTGCTATCTTTAGAAGCTCATCCTGTTCCTGTCCATCATCAGGGCATATTGCCGCGCCTATGCTTATTGTAAGTTTATACAAACCGTCTTCTTCCTTTGAAGAATCCACATATTTTTTAAAGTTTTCAAGCGTACCTCTGTAATCCATTGCATCACAACCAAACAATATTGCAAACTCATCTCCGCCGAAACGAGCTACAAAACCTTTATCTTCAAAAAAATCTGATGATCTTTTTGCAATCTGTTTCAGAGCCTTGTCACCGGCATCGTGGCCATATGTGTCATTAATCCTTTTGAATCCATCTATGTCAAAAATGGCGACTATAAATTTTTGCTCATTTACTTTTAAGCCATCAATTCTTCCCTTGAAACTCTCATGAAAATATCTTCTGTTAGGAATACCGGTCAGCATGTCGTGTGTCGCAAGATAATCAAGTTTCTCTCTGAGGTTGGTTATCTCAGTTATATCTTTCATTGTGGATATAAGTGCATTTTTATCGTTTATCTTTATTCTATTTGCAGAGAAAAGTGTTTTTACCCTGCTTCCGTCTTTACGGATAAATTCATTTTCAATTCCGGATATATTACCGCGATATGTTACCAGATTAATCAGTTCCTCTCTTCTTGATTCAGAAGTGTAGAATTTCAATTCCAGCACTGATCTGCCGATAACCTCTTCTCTTGTATAACCCAATAACTCGAGCATTTCCCTATTGACTTCCAGAATGGTCCCTGTATCAGCTTCTGTTATCAATGACGCATATGGAGCATGATGAAAAATAGTGTTAAATTTTTCTTCGCTTATCGTAACATCATTTAAAAGACGCCTGGAAACAAGCATTGAAAGATTTATCATTAGATACATAAGTACTATCATGTTGACTATAAAGTAAATATTCTCGTGTATTGACTGAGTAAACAAGTCCTGATTTTCTGATTTTTCGATTATTTTCATTATTGTCCTGTATGTATTCAATAGAATCAATAAAGATATATTTGATATGAATACATATGAAATACCCTTATTGCATGTCTTGATTTTGAATATAAAAAGGTATAAAGCTTGACAAAAAATGGATATATATGTAGTATTTATCAGTATTATCCTGTATGTCAGGCTTGGATTAATGTAGGTGAAGTACATAAGAAGTAATGACGATGCAATCACTATAAATATATTATGCCAATATGGTGCTTTGACCTTAAAGAAAATAACTAATCCAGCATAAAATAAGCAGAATGCCGTAATATTCAAGAAATTTCCTATGATTATTGAGAAAAAATCCGGTATCATATCTCTTAAAGCAATAAGAGTATACCCTGCGAAACCGCAGAGCATCATGGCCATCCAGTAGTTTAATCCTTTATATCTATTTCTATGCTGAATCCATTCCTGTGTAAGAATAACGAAACAGACAAAGAAAACCATTGTCTGTATTCCGAAAATCATACGCATATCCATACATCTACCCCGCAAATAATTAATTCTATCCATATAATTATACACTATTTAAAGAAATAGAAAATAAATATATGTGAATACACACAAATCCATCACTTTTCAGTGCAATAATTAAAAAAGTTATATTCAAACATGGTATAATGATTTTTAATGTGTTATAACACGGACATGGAGGACGAATGAAAAAAAGAAGATCAATAATAATTTTAGTCACTTTATTAGTAATGGCTACATTTATTTTTTCTGGATGCAACAGCGAAAATCAGAATTTCACTTTCAGCAGAGATATCGACAACAACGGTTACTGGCGCGGAGTTAAAGCCCTAAACTATGTGGAACTTGGCAATTATATGGGCATGACAATACCCAAAGACAGGCACACTGTTACAGACGAAGATATTCTCTCGAATATTGACTCCCTACTTGCAGAACATAAGGTTAAGAATAATATTACTGACAGAGCTGTTGCTTATGGTGATACGCTTAACATAGATTACATAGGCAGGGTTGATGGGATAGCTTTCGAAGGTGGTTCTACGGGAGGTACTGGTACTGAGGTAACAATCGGTGTTACAAATTATATCGATGATTTCCTTGAACAGCTGGTAGGGCATATTCCTGGAGAAACCTTTGATATCGAAGTAACATTTCCAGAGGATTATGGCAAGGATGAGCTTAACGGAAAAGATGCAGTGTTCACAATAACTATTAATCATATAGTAGAATCTGTACTTCCAGAACTTACAGATGATTTTATTAATGCGACATTCAGCGAAACAAACGGATGGACAAATATCGATCAGATGAAAGCTGACTTATATGTGCAGATACAGAATGTCAAGATATCAGAATATATTCAGGAATATCTTGAAGCTAACAGCACTGTAAAAGAAATACCGCAGATAATATTAGACTTCCAGGACAATGCTGTGATCAAATATTATCAGGATTATGCAGACTATTATCAGATTACTCTTGATGAATTCCTACAGCAATATGTAAATGTTGAAAATCAGGAAGCGCTTTTAGAGCAATATAAAGAAGATAATGCCAAGGTTGCCAAAACACATCTCATTATGCAGGCAGTTGCAGAAGATGCCAATATAAAAGCCACAGCAGATGATGTTGCGGAATATTTTGCTAACTACATGGAAACAAGCGATTATACGGAATATGAAAATATTTACGGATTGAATTATCTTAAACTGACAGCATTAGTGCAGATGGTAATTGACCATATACAGTCTACAGCTGTTTTGGAATAAACAAAAATAATAAGACAATGAAGGAAGGCATGGCCTTCCTTTTTTTGTACATTTTTCTTTTTTAATATTTTTCCTTTTTAACTTATATAAAGTAAAATGAGTAAATATCTGCATCCTTCATCCGGATTTCCATTACAACTCTTTTTTTGCTGAATGCAGAAACCTGATCTTCTTCAAAATCCACTATCCGGTCGGTACTGTCTCCGAAAATCTCACAGCTATTAATGGATTTTCCATCTTCCGTTCGAAGTGTTATGTGCAGATACCCGATTGCTGATGTGGAAAAATTGATATGCAGGCTGTTGCCTTCAAATACAAATGGCTTAGTAACAACAATCTGCTCTTTATAACCTGCGTTCGAAGATATAAATCCGTCAAGACGTATTGTATACCTTAGAAGTTTTGTAGGGGTGTTGCTCCAGTGATTAACAAAGGAATACATGGACAGCTCATTGTCAGTTCCTGGATAACTGCCGGGTGTTTCAATCATTCCCAGAGCTGGATAACAGTCACCATATACCCAGTTGAATGTTTCTTCCGGACCTGGACGCATGAATGCTTCATCTGTACGGTTCCATTTCACACCATCACGTGAGCACATAAATACGCAGTCTGTTACTGCAATCCCAAACCTTGGTTCAGTTTTCATACGGTCCAGTCTTTTTTCCTTACCGCATAACCTCTCATAATTACTGGTCCAATCAGGTCTTTCAACATATCTGCTGGGAAAACCAATAAAAACATGGTCAGCCCGATAATACTTCTGCACTGCATTAGTATATAGAGGGTAATCATCGCCGCCCATAAAATCAAGAAACTGTGGTTCTGTCCATGTATGAAAATCCTCTGATGTCGTAACCCGGATATCCCTGACAGGCTTACAGTTTTCTTTTTCATGTATACCACGTATATATGCATAATATTTAGCTGTATATTTATCCCACAGAACGGTGTTTAATGAATCAAATGCTCCTGCATCAGTCATCTTCCATGCCTTTTCAAAGTGGATTGCATCAGGGCTTGTATAACACCATAGTTCGTTCTTATGTGGAGTGCAGTTTAATTTTAACCAGCAGATACCTTTGTAAAGCTCTTTGGATCCTTCTTTCTGGTTTGGATCACGCATTACCATAAAGTTATCAAAAACTGCTGTATTTCGGTCTAATATTATATTGTTATCCCTTGACCCGTTATACTCGCAGATACCGAGTGACGGTTTTGTCCAGTTGATACCATCCAGGCTTTCCGCATAACAGACACAAACTCCTGGTCTTCTGAAATTCCATCCCAGATAGTACATACGATATATACCGTTTTCATCCAAAAAGAAATTATGGTAATCACACCCATCACCTTCCCATGGTTCATCATGAATCATCACCGCTTCACGCCTTATACATTCGTGAAGTTTCTTTGATGCAGTTGTCTTGCTCGTATCTATCAGAAAATCATCCCAGAATACCTCACGGCGCTTACCGATGTATGTGGAGTCTGCGAATTCCCTTTTCTCCCTTAATCCCACCAGATAACGGAATCTGTTTTGAGACGGTAAACCATTCTTTTTTTCTTTTACTGGAAAGTTTTTATCAAACTCATTTGCTTTTTTCTCGTCCATTTCATATACACTGTTCTCTATAAACCTGCCTGGTTTCATATAACCAGCAGACAGCTCCAGAACCTGTAATGAAGGTAAATACATATCATCAGAAGTCCTTATATCATACCTTTTTGCCGGGACAAATCTGAACCTGCTGTAATAATCCGGATCACCATATATTATTATCGCCTTATAGCCCATATCCTTTGCTTGTGATATGGTGTGTTCAATAAGCTTTCTACCAACACCCATATTCTGGAACTTAGGCAAAACAGATATTGGACCAAAAGTAATAACTTCATATTTATCTGTACTATCTTCTTGAACATAAGCCTTCATATATGCAATGTTACCTATAATCTTATCCTGATACACAGCGACCATATCCAATTTATGAATGAAATCCGGATTTCCTCTCATTATATGCATGAGATAGTGCTCATCACAACCAGGTACATGCTGATTCCAAAAAGCTTCTCTGACAACTTCCTCAACTATTCTGTAATCTTCAGTCTTTTCTTGCCTGACTACTATGTCCATTCTAAATATTTACCTTCTTTTTGTTTAATTTTAATGTTATACCTGATTTAGAAGATACTTTCGAAAACATGCCTCTTAATATCACTGCTTGCTGTGGCAAAGTCATATTCCTTAAATCTTCCATACGTTCAAATTGCATAATTATTTCTTTAATATCATTAATATCCATCAGATTTACTGCCAGACAGTAAAAATTCTTGCTTCTGCCATCATTATAATTGTTTAAAAGATATTTTAACACTTCTTCCTTCTGTTCCAGTATTAACAAGTAATTCTCCAATCCTATTATTTTTGCTTTCTCCAAATCTTTCATCTGTTTACGATGTGTAATAAAGGAATCATAGTTCTCAATACCATCGTATTTGTCACATGGATATTGATTGCACAAATAGCAGTATTCAATATTCTTACCATTCTTATCCATACTGCATCGCGCTATTCTGCATGTCTGATTTCCTTCACCGCCACCGCAACCGGGACAGTACTTGTCTATATGCATAACACATAAAGCGCAATTCAGCCCACATAGAGAAAATTCGGTGTTTTTCCTGCTAAAACCTTTCATATCATTAAACCATCCATAAATATAATATCATATTTTCCATTTCATAATACAGACTCAGTTAAATATGATGTGAAAGCGTTGATTCTGACAGGTTGTAAAGCATAGGACTATACTCCGCTTACAAACCTTGACAACTTGAATATCCTGATGCTTGACCATGCAGCGATTACTGATGTATCTCCATTGGTTTCGCTTACGAAACTCAATCAACTATACCTTACAGGAAGCCCCATAGACAATTACTTCCCGCTGTCAGATATCTACAAAAACTTAGAACAAAAGGATTTCACTATAACATTCTCTCTTTTTGAATTAGAATTTACAATGAATGACACAGATAACCAAGCGAATTATGGGGACTTTCAACGTGATGGATTTTGCGTGAGTATCAACCATGCTGAGTGGGGTGCACCACAGTATGAAGATATGATGAAATGTTTAAAAATGGGATTAATGCTGGATAGTGGATATACTTTGGTCGTGTTGTACTATCCGGAAATAAGCGCCTATCCTTGTTTTTGAAGACACAATCAAAAAAACCTTTGGCATTACTGCGGATGCGCTTTATGCATTGCCATTTGAATAGAATGTGGAGCAGATAGATAAACTGATAGTCTCTGCATGTATCTTCTTTTTATGTTACCGTAGCTGTTTTCCGTTTATTATGAAAACAGGATTATTATATAAAAACCTAAACAAAGATAATATGTTAAGGTTAATGTTATGTACTTAATATTCTATTTATTCAATGTACGAATAACCTTACAAGGATTGCCGACAGCCAGGCTGTTTGCAGGGATGTCTTTCGTAACCACGCTTCCTGCACCTATTACACTGTTTGCGCCAATGGTAACACCGGGGAGAATAAGAGCTCCTGTACTTATCCACACATTGTCTCCTATAGTTACCGGATATGTGTATTCCAGTCCCTTTATACGCTGTTCAACATCCATAGCATGCTCTTCAGTTATAATACAGACATTAGGAGCTATGAAAACGTTATTTCCAATCGTAATCTTACCACTATCCATCAGCTTGCAATTGACATTAAGAAAGAAATTATCCCCTACCGATGTGTTATAACCATATGTACAGAAAAGAGGCTGTTCTACTGTGCAATTTTCTCCTGTTTTGCCTAATATCCCTTTTATAGCTTCTCTTCTTGCATCCCTGTCCAGCGGATGCATTTTATTGTATTCAAACAGTTTTTTTACTGTAACATCTCTGTCTGCTACGAGTTCTGGATCTCCAGGCTGATAAAGTATACCTGCATGTGATTTTTCTTTTTCAGTCATCATTTTCTAATCCTCACAAAATCATATTTATTAATAATATATTATACTATGAATCTTTGTATTCTCAAACTTAAAACTGCTTTATAATTGAGACACTTGTTATAAATAGTGGTTTAATACTAATTTTTCATATTCTTTAAAGATAGTATTCATATACTACAGTTAACTGCTAAGATTTTCTTGTTTTATATCCACTGAATCAGATTTATTGACAAGGTATTCTCTAGGCTTGTACCCTAACAGCTTTGCAGCAATGGAAGATGGGAAGACAGTGACTTCGTGATTTAATTTAGCAACACTGTCATTGTATATAAGACAACTGGTATGAATCATATTGTTAAAAGTCTGTTCAGCATCCATGCATGATATATATTTCTGCTCCGTCTTAATATCTGGATACGATTCTATAAACACAGAAATTTTCACTAGAACATCATTAATAATATTTTCCTGATACAAAACATCTTCAGGAACAGATTTTGCAGTAATCACTCTTCTTCTAGATAAAGCTTCTTCAACAATGGATATACTAAATACATAATTATTTCTAATATAATCTACAAGAACAGTGAGGGAATCAATTCGGCCTGACAACTGCACCCCTATCTGTCTCATCGCATTACCGGCATTCTCATCAAGCACCTCTATTTTACGTTGAATAGAGATTACCCATATTGCAATTACAAAAATAATAGAAAGGATCGCTATTACAGTCGGCATAGTATAATCCTCCTTGCAAATAGATTAATAGGCAGACAGACATCTAACATGCCCATCTGCCTATACAAATATTTTACTATCAATAATTAATATTCTCCTTGAGCTTTTAAATGCTGCGCTTCGTCAGAAAGTGTAATGCTGTTGATAATTGCTCCGCCGACTTCTGCTGTGAAGAACTCGTCACCTGAAGTGTGAGTAAGAGTAATCATATACTGAGCATTCATGTCAGCATTATATATCCTGACAACCTGAAGCAAACGGTCTATACCTTCTGCATTTTTCCCATAACATGCATAATAAATCGCTTGGTTTCCATTCATGTCAACATCGCCTTCGTAAGCAGATAACTCAATATCTGTGTATGTTGAGCCATAAATCATCTGGATATATTCCCCTGTAAGGCTTTCGTCCCACTCTTCATACATAATATCCATTCCTAAAGTAGGAGTGACAACTATGGAAGCAGCAGGTCCGGCACAGACATACATACCATCTTTTTCTTCAACTTCACCAAAAACATCTGGAACACTTATCGTAATGTAACCGAATGCCTTGTCAACAAAATTAACTCCAGGGATATTAATTTCACCAGTATTATTCTGTTCAGGATCAGTTGTCTGCTTTTCATTGCAAGCTGTAATGCTGAACATCATTACTATAACCAGCATAACTACCAATATTTTTTTCATATTAATCCTCCATTGTTTTATCTTTATAGATAAATACTTAATTTATAATTTACCAGTTATACTTGACTCAAACCATGTTCTGCACGAAACACGGAATTTCCTGCATGAATAATTATCAGGCAGCCCCATTTTCTTTTTCCATATGAAGGGTTGCTTCTGAATAAGGATGGTACATACTAGTACTGTAATTTATTTTCAATTCACATTTATTTTAATTTATACAAATTTTTATACTTACTTGCTTATTTATGCTAAACTTAAATACGTTGAATTTATTCACGGAGGATTTTATATGCTGCAGATTGCAGTTTGTGATGACATTATTGACGAATTATCCAATATCGTACAGCTCATTGACCAGTATAGGATATCTAGGAACTTAAACTGTGAATACGCTGCTTTTAATAACGGATTTGATCTTATTTCTGCTCTCGAAAAAAGCAAAAGGTTCGACATATACTGTCTTGATATAATAATGCCGGGTTTTACAGGTATGGAAACAGCAAAAGCAATACGCGAATTTGACAAAACCGCACCTATAATTTTTTTTACTTCATCATCTGAGTTCGCTTTGGAAAGCTATTCTGTTAAGGCAGTAAATTATGTATTAAAACCTGTATCTAAAGAAAAGCTCTTTTATACCTTTGATGATCTTATGGAACAGATAAATATAGCAGATAATACTGATTCCATTATTGTTAAAAGCCATGAAGGAATATTGAAAATCTTAATTACCAATCTGGTTTTTGCTGAAGTCATAGGCCGAAATGTCATTTATCATATGATTTCAGGAAAAACAATCGAATGCACTGAATCTTTTTCTGCTGCTTGTGAGAAACTTATAAAATTTCCTTGTTTTATAAAGACACATCGTGCATATATTGTAAACATGCAGTATATCGATATAATTGACAACAACCAGATTATTCTGCAGACTCTCATATCCATTCCGATAGCTCAGGGGAAAACGAAAGATATAAAACTAAAATATCTGGAATATCAGATGGAAGGTGAGTAATATGGATTATCTGAAAATAATAAATTTTGGTTTCGTCCTTTTATTCGGAGTTACATTATCCCTTTCGTTTTCAGATATGAAAATGAAAGGAGATTTTAAACAGTATTTATTGGTGTTCTCTTCCTTAGGGATTATACAGATAATCGTATATTATTTTTTTGGTGATAATTTTCTTTATAAAGCATATCCCTTACTGACTCATCTGCCTTTATTTCTAATGTTGAAGTTTTATTATAAAAAAAGCATATATATGTCTGCTATAGCTGTCCTCTCAGCATATTTGTTCTGTACCCCTAGAAAATGGATTGGTACTTTTGTGTCATTTTTCTGGGATTATGATATTGAAGTTTCGCAAATAGTCCAAATTATAATCACCATTCCATTACTTATTCTGATTATGAAATATATATCTCCTTATGTAGCAAGGTTAAAATATGAAAGCACACGAGTTTTGAAATTTTTTATTGTAGTCCCCTTTTTATACTATATCATTGAATATACACTTACCGTTTATACTGACTTGCTGTATAAAGGCGGTTCAGTTATCATCGAATATATGGATGCGGCTATAGTAGTCGTTTATTTCCTTTTCTCTATAATCTATCTTAAGACACTATATGAAAAGAAAGAGGTTGAAATAGAACAGGCATTACTGAAGATAGTTACTGAACAGTCTAAAACAGAAATAGAAGCTTTAAGAGAATCAGACAGACAAACACGTATATATCGTCATGATTTAAGGCATCATATGAACTATCTGAATAATTGCATATCAAAGAATGACAAGGAAAATGCTCTTGCATATATCGCAAAGGTCTATGAGGATCTTGATAAATCACAAATCATACATTATTCAGAAAACGAAACTTTAAACCTTATACTTTCTTCATACATAGCAAAAGCAAAAGAAAAGGAAATAAACTGTGATGTAATCATAACAACTGCAGATTTCAATAAATTATCAGCACCGGATTTATGCAGTCTTTTATCGAATGCGTTTGAAAATGCAATAAATGCATGCGAAAAGATAGAGGATTCTACCAGACGTACAATACGGCTTAGAATGTATACAAAAAACAGCAAACTGTGTATAGACATGCGTAATAATTTTCATAAAGAACCTGAATTTTATCAGGGTATACCCATAGCAAATGATAAGCAACATAGTTATGGTACAAAAAGCATGGTCCATATAGTAGAAAAATACTGTGGCATATATCAGTTTTCCATAAATGACAGCTGGTTCATATTCCAAGCAAGTATATAAAATATATTGTTTTTAAACATTTGAGCAAATTTTGCAGTTAAATAAAGTGTTCTTGCGCTTATATAATTAGAAGGAGCAGTTTCCTTATCTTTTAATAGACGTATATTATATAGAAAACTTATTCTCAGTATTTTGTGATATTCCGGATTTAAAAAAACACCGATATTTATCGATGTTTTCTGGTAGGAGTGACAGGATTTGAACCTGTGGCATCATGGTCCCAAATTTTGGGGGATGCTTGCTGTAGCCTATAATATCTTTTAATATCGCCTTATTTTGTTATTATTTAAGCATTTTTACATTATTATATAGTAACTGTAGTTTGTAATATCTTTTAATATCATTAAATTTTCTAGTATCAAATGCCAAAGTGGGACAGAATATGGGACAGAATCTATTTACAAAAGGTTAAACCATTAATTGATTTAATTCGGACCATAGATGTATATATCTACTGGTATAATCACGAAAGGATTAAGCTGACATTAGGAGGATATTCTCTATACAATATAGACTGATTAATCAATAAATGATACAATAACTATTAATTAACATAAAGTACAAAAAAATGGTATCAGTTCGAGTTATTGAGAACAGTTTGGAGGAAATAGATGAAGAGGTATTATAGCAAATATGATGCTCCATTGGCATTTCATAAGTTTTTCTGGTATGTTTCATTACCGATAGGTTTCTTACTTGTTGCTGCCAGAATGATATACAAGTTTTCCGAGATAGAGACCTTTAACTGGCTATATGCAGTTGACATCGGATATTGCATTATCACGCTCACTCTCAGGTTTGTATGCTTTGTTGGTTTTTTTAGGTGGAAGTCGTATGCTTGGTATAGCGTAATAATCTACCTTTGTTTTGAAGTCCTAAACAGTATATTCACCTTTATTGATTATGCACTATATACTTCTGATCAGATTGGGACAGCGGTTGGACAGCTTTTGAGTTTCCTTATCTATTCTGTTTTGGTGAGTATCTATTACGTAAAACGTAAGCCGCTTTTTTTCGCAAATACTATACAAGTAGTCACAGAAATGAAACCCAATTTGATAAACAAAGAATCATCCGAGTCGGATATATAATGATTTAATTAAAGAAATAGTTGAGGTCTTTACCCTAATTTTTATTTCTGCCTTAGAATTGATATATTTAGGAGATACAGGTGTAAAGTGGGGATACTATAATAAAAATTTAGCCACTGAACTTAACATTGATGTGGATTATCATGGGAAAATGCCTGATGTTATCTTCTATTACAGAAAAAAGAAAAGGCTCGTTCTTATTGAATCTGTTACAAGTCATGGTCCTGTTGATCATAAAAGGCGTATTGAATGAGAGGAATTATTCACTTCAACAAGTTTAGGTTTAGTTTATGTATCAGCATTCCTTGATAAAAGCACTGCAAAAAATTTCATGAAGGATATTGCGTTGGAATCGGAAGTTTGGATTGCTAGTGATCCAACGCATATGATTCATTTTAATGGTGAAAAATTTCTTGGGCTATATTCAGAATAGAATTTTTACTCTATAAGATAACGGAAAAACCCATCCTTTATACACTTATTTCATTCATAAGACCTGTTTTCTATTGCAATAAAAAAATAGTATTTGTATATTCAACTTCAATTCTAGATAGTTAATATGGGACAAAACGTGGGACAAACTGATTATTACTATTTTTCCACAATCATAGAATTTAAAAAGACACCGATATTTATCGATGTCTTTCTGGTCGGAGTGACAGGATTTGAACCTGCGGCATCATGGTCCCAAACCATGCGCGCTACCATCTGCGCTACACCCCGATGCTCATAGTATTTTACTATACCATTGAGCAGTTGTCTATACTAATTTTTCGCGTTCAACAAGATCAATCTCCACTACCTGCTTTGATGAATTATCCAGCTTAAATGATTTCAATTGATAAGCATCAAGTTCAAATTCATTCTCCCATTTAAGCATTGGCAGCTTTAGTACCGTAGTTCTTTTACTGCCTGTCGGATTAAATAAACGTATTACATAGTTTTTCTTGTCTTCGCTTCTCTTAAATACCGGCATCGTTATTACATCATCAGAAAGAAGTGCGAATGGTTTTACTTTCTTTCCCTCACCTGTCGGGAAGAATGAAAGTGCCATTGGTTTTTCATTACATACCGCGGCTTCTCGTTCTATATTGTTTAACCTTCCGGAGGTATCTGAAGCATCCAGATAGAACTCGAAATCCCTTTCTCCCTGATCCATATATGGAGAGAATCTGTCTTGAGGCATAATGTACTTATTCCTTATCGAGAAATCTGATTTTCCAGCTGAATAACCTGCTGATCTTAGAAGAGATATCCTCATCTCATTATCAAGTACATCAGATCCGTATGTGCCAGTGTTTATAACACTCAAAGCTTTTTCTTTGTTATACAGCACATTCCATTTATGGCTCACCATTTCATCTCCATTAGTCATCAGTTTTTCTGAACCATATGCCTGCTGTCCGACATATGATGCATTCTCGATTGTTGTAGGAATTGAGAACTTTAGCATCTTCATTTTTTCATGCCAGTAGACTTTTGCTGTAACTTTAATCTGGGTACCTTTCTTTGGCAGGTAATATCTTATGCAGATAAATGAATTGTCATATTTCAGGACTGCTTCAATAATCGTTCTTACTGCACCATCTTCAATAACTCTTACGCTTTCAATCTTATTCTCATCAATTATTCCTGAGAAAACATTGCCTTCCTCTTTATCCATTACCTTAAAGAAGCCTTCAGTATTTCTGAAGCTCTTTTCCTTATGTGCCCATGAATTCTCATCATCCTTTATAACTACAGGTAAAAAAGCATTCTTTGTTATATAGTCAGTACCATTGATTTCATATTTATCAATAGTGCCGTTGAGTTTGGAAACATGGACTGTCAATTCTTTTGTCTTAAAGATAAACATATCCTTTGTCTGTCTGACCTTCGGCAAAGGTTTAGCGTCAATCATCTCTATGCGTACATCAAACCTGTTAATCTGCCCTGGTTTGAGTTTTGCATAGAATACCGATTTCTTTCTCCAGTCAACATTAAAGTTAGATGCTTCCTTTTCAACCTGGCATGGCAGTTTCCTGCCATTCTGATATACAACTGGATTAGCAAATATATTCCTGTTCTTATTCTGGTCAGCAAGCTGGAATTCGCATTCAACTATATATGGCACTTCATATGGATGCGGGTTATATACAAGCAAAGGTATTTCTCCTTCATCAGCCTTCTTCTGCCCTGAACATAAAGACAGGAAAGCCTGTGTCTTAATCGTCTTAAGTTCATCAAGCCCGTGTCCTGCCAAGGATATTGAATAGTTTTCAACAGGCTGTATTGATGAGCCTGGAAGTATGTCATGGAATTCCATAAACAGCATATCCTTTGTAGCTGTCTGTATACCCTCCTGAGGATACTTCATCAGTTTAAGGGATGATGCATGAGCAGCCATCTTTTCTGTAATATACAGCTCATTTTCCAACTGCCTGTGCAACTGTTTTATACGTATCTGTGACGTATAGCAGCCTATATATCTTGGATTCAAAGTCTTATTAAACACAGGAAGATCCTTGTTCTTAAGTTCTGCGAAATATGCTTCTGGAGTAGAATGGACTATATTGAAATCTTTCTCTTCTTTTGCAAGTTTCGAGATTTTCTCATAATCTATTCTGGAAGGTCCGCCTCCGTGGTCACCGATTCCCCACAACACCATACCAACTTTTCTGTCTCTGTTGTTTTCCATCCAGGTTTTTATTTTCTCATGTGCTTCACCTCTGTGAGATTCATATGAGTTGAAAGCCCGATTGCACATTATAGTCTCTCCGCTAAATCCTTCCCATGCGAAATCCTCATCGGGAAGCTCAATCATATCCGGTTCAGGACGGCAGAAAAGATAAGAGTCATATCCGCTGTTTCTTAAAATATCCACTAATCCTCTAGTATGGCCAAATGCGTCGAAATTTATACATGTAGTCGGGAAGGAACCGAATTTTTCCATGAAATAGCCACGTCCTTCAAGTATCTGTCTTACAAAGCTTTCGCCTGAAGGTATGTTGCAGTCAGGCTGTATGAACCAGCCTCCCATTATATGCCACTTCTTTTCAGCTACAAGTTTCTGAATACGTTTAAAAAGTGAAGGTTCATATTTCTCCACCCACTGATACAGAAGAGCTTCATTATGATTAAATATAAATCCGTCATATTCCTCACAGAACTGTGCGCATACCCTGAATGTTGACAGAGTCTCTGCTATTCCTTCTTCAAGCTCCCATAACCATACCGGATCAATATGCGCGTTACAAACTAAATGCAGGTTTTTCATTTAAAAACTCCTTAAAATGTTATCACCTTATATTTTAATATATTTATCCTGCTTTTAA
>ENA-UPTA01002928-UPTA01002928.1-activated-sludge-metagenome-genome-assembly--contig:-NODE-2928-length-17226-cov-4.883641_pt1 | contig 17226 bp, 25 predicted proteins | sample MGYA00238184_ERZ773361 | MGnify/ENA primary metagenome ERZ773361 (study PRJEB29100, sample SAMN05720205) | activated sludge metagenome | isolation source: anaerobic digester from wastewater...
GTGGAAAGGACTTGAACCATTCTTCTCCGTGTTGTTTTAGACCAGATAAACTACATCGCTGAGTGGTTATTTCCATTTTGGAAATAACCACCTTTTTCGTGACGCCACGAAAAAGGTCAACCGTCAGTGATTGCTAATAACTCGAAAAGTTCCTATAACGCCCATCTTTGATTTTCCGTTTTGAGCCCCTCTATCGCCTCCGTGAGATGCCGATAACCCATCTTAAGGGGAAAATATCATAAAAGTTTTTACGACGATCCACGGAGGCGTATACGCAGTCTCTCTACTTTTTGTCAGAATCCATATACATTGAATAAAGATTCATAATTTCTCTGATTCCCGTCCATAAAACTTCATGCTGCGCCCACAGTTTGTTTATTTTATCTGTTCCCGGGTAAGACTTGCTTATTTTTTTAAGTATCTGTGTGGAGTGTTTAATAGCGCGAACTAATTTCTTTTCGTATACAAAGCACGTCAAATCGATCAATCGCATCACCCTTTCTTTATGTAATGCAAATACTCTGTTGTAAAACGTCTTTCTGTGTAGCGCATCCTCTCGAAACGCCTGTGCCGTGTAGTTGCTACGCCGTATGTTCCATACTTGCTCATTGTTTCCATTATCTCATTCGGAAGCATATGCCCCTCGTTGTTATAACTCAAGAAAATATATTTGAAATTAGCCTTAGAGCACAGATCATCCAATGCTTGTTTTGCCCTACGCTTAAAACAAAAATCGCTTTTGAAAGCGTCCTTTCTCTTCCCGGCTTTCAACACAATCTCAGGATCATCATATCTCGCTATCGTTTCAAGGACATGATATACGTTGCTGTATTGGCGTTTGTTGTACGGCGGGTCTAAATACAAAACATCCCCGCTTATATTTTCGAGAAGTTCCGAGGCTTCTTCCTGATAAACAATACCGGAGTTAACACTGTTTGGTATATCTAACAATCTTAGTTCAAGCTCTTTTTGCGCGGATGGCTTTAGTTGCTTTAGAAACGCCTCGTATGAACTCGCTGTGTTAGCACAACTGTCGGCGCTGTTTATAAGACTTCCGAGAAGCCAAAAGTACATGTGCTCCGACATAGCGTTGTGCTTTCGCATGTATTCAAGTTCAGTTCTCATAGAGTCGCAGCGTTTGCCGTTCTCATCAGAAAAGTATAAGCGCCCGCTACCAGAACCGCTGCAAAAATTCTGATATATAAAACCGACGCGCCCATGCAATGAGTTAAGGTACTTTGCTATCTGCTTCGCTTCGAACAAATCAGAATCCGATTTCGCGCTAAGTCTGAATTTGTTAATAACAAAACTGTAGTACTGAATGTCATTGGAAACAACGTTATATCCTCGCTCATTAAATTTCATCGCTACAATTCCTGTACCAGCAAACAGGTCGCAAAACGTTTTGAAGCCACCGACGGTGTTTTCTATCGTCTCGATCAGAAATGGCATTAAACGCAGTTTACTTCCGATGTAATTCATACTGTAATTCCACTCGGAAAAATAACCCAAAAATATGTTCCAAAACTGAAACAGCCGTCTGTTATAGATTCTGCCGCAGTCGGAATATCCGAAATATCGCAAAACCCGCAATCGCGTGCTGTTTTTATGCCATTGCTTATATAAACTTCAAACTTTAGCGCTCGTGTCAATTCGCTGACAACTCCCTGTTCTCTATTTCGCTTGAAATATTTTTGAGCAGTAGTTCTATGCTATCGACCAACTCTTTGAATCCACCCACTTCTTGCAACGTTGTACAGCACAACGTTTCATCTATCTTAGGAACAATTTCTGCCAAAACGTCAGCGCAAAGGCAAGCCATTTCGGCTGTGTCGTACGCCAAAACAAGAAGTTCAAAAATTTTCTTAAGAGAGTCCGTTTGCATAGAATACAGCTGCTTCATCTTAAGCTCCTGCGTCTCTGTATTTGTTCTATTTCTTTTTTGGCTTGTTCAGGAGCCCTGCTGTACAATTCGTCGTCTATCTTTTTAAGTGTAAGGAGCATTTCGTTTTTTATCGCAACAAGTATGTCACTGCTCATACCATCGATATTTGAAATATCGTTACCATTAACCGCCAAGCTGACTCTCATTTTGCACCTTAAACTTATTTCGTATAGAGGCCATTTCGATAGTAAACAGTTTGTCCATCGCTACACGCAATTCATTTTCAACCTTGACCAGTCTTGACTCCATCCACTCAAGTCGCCTAACAACTTCTTCTAATTTTTCCATACCTTCTGCCTCCTTATGCTACTTAAAAAGTACCCCTCCAGTTTCCTGGAGGGGCCGATGTTTGTATTGAAAGGGGGTTGTTGTTGCTTGTGTGTTCACAGCTTATTAAAACGCTTAGATATCTCCGATCTTTCATAAACTCCACTTCTAAGCGCAACGCGGCTGCGTTCCAATAAGTCTCTGAAAATTTCGCAGTAGTGTATAACGCGCTTGTACATTTCTCGATGCATCATGTTCATTTTGTACTCAGCTATATTTCTCTTTGGCTCTGACACAGGCACACCATAAAGCATTACCCTGAAAGGTAGGACAAAAGATTGCAAAGCGTGCATCATTAGAAGCTGATATGTCCTGTGTGTGCTATTAAATACTTTGTACGGCGCTTTTATTTTGTTTGTTAAACTCGAAAGACGCATGTACCTCGTTTTTCCAGCAGCAACATTTTCTGACCAGCCTTTTTCCATTTTGTCTATTTCCTGCAAAGCTTCGAAACATGCTGACTTTATTTTTTCTATGTCAATTATAGATTCCTGTATCAAAGTGAACACACGATTTTTTGCACCGCCATCTTTCTTGAAAACAGAAAGATTTGCAGCGATTTTTCCAAAGATGTCATGCATCCTGAATGCAAATTTGTCAAGCGCTTGCTCCAATGGCATTGCGGTTGTGCCCCTAATATAGGCGCCATCTGAACAATTTATGCAGTTAATCTTCGACTGGGCAATTTGATGCTCATATGCGCGAATTCCAGGCAGCCAAGTCGTGCTACTCTTTACAACATCCCTGTATGTTCCTTTGACGAAGACGGCGTTATTATCAAAATCTTTTCTGCCGTGTTCGGAAACGCCATTGTTCGCTAAGGCGAATCCGCAGGTGTGATCTTTTCCGTCCTCTGATTGGCAAAAGTCCTGCCCAACAAGCAGTATATCTTTGCAGCCAAGGTATTGCGCTACAGCAAAAGCCATGTTTCCGGCTGTGGCTTGTATGTCTAAGATTCCGCGCTCTATGCCGAGCCACCTGAAGTGATCAAGGTTGCGGTACACAATGATCTTCTTTCCGTTGAACGCGTCAAAAAATTCATGGTCTACCACAGGACAAGCCGCCAAATAAGTGTCAGAAAATGCTTCTTGAGGCAAACCGCTGAATACTTTTTTCAAAGCCACACCACGTTCTAAAGCAACCACAATGTGTGGTATGACTCCTATTTCATACAGCGGTTTTAACGCAGAGTCAGCGGCTATTATCAATGCTCTGTCGCCGCTGTCTGTGCGTATGTTTTTTAGAATGTGTTTATTACCATCAAGTGATGGCCCGGATGCTACTACGACTGCTGGTATGTTCTCGAACGCACCTTTTAGCAAATTGATTCCGGGATTCTCTATGATTGTATCCAAATTAGACAACATATTTTCTATTCCGACAATGGAATCTTCTGCAGAGCATGCGTATTGATGCAACTTGTACTCTAAAGCATTTTGAAATTGCTTGCGCACTTCGAAATAATACTCAGCATTCCCAAGTAAAGATGCCTCAGAGAATATTACTGAAATTGCATTCGCAAATACATACATACCAGTACTGCCGAAAAGTTCGATAAGCTCAGAAAACAAAGAATCAGGCGTTTCTTCTACGAAAAAGTGAATAGATTTTGACTTTATTACAGAAGAAAAATCAGCAATACAAAAAGCATACTTTAGAGATTTAAGACTTTTCTCGATAATCACAAGGTGTTCTGTTGCGCATTTTGCCACTTTTTCCGAAACATACGCTGCAAATTCAGCGCCACTTCCAAAGCCAAGGAAAACTGCTACTTTTGCATATGTTATGTTTAGTCTGGCGATAGTGTCTCTTCCTGATTGAAGCCAAACGTCCGCGTTGTTGATTAGACTAAGATTTTTTAGTATCTCTTCCTCAGGCGGCAGTTCTGCCGCCTCTAACCTATCATACAATTCTTTGTTTCTAAGCCGAATAGCCGACATGTTTCTTTCTAAAATTTCTAACGATGTACTCATTACTTTGACCTGTTAAGGTAGGTTTTTAATGTTTCTTGGCCGCCGGGAATCTGCATGTAGTAGTGGCGCGCATCTTTGGAGCATGCCACTACAAGCAGATCGTTTGCTGGTTTCTGACGAGCGTTCGCCAGTTCTCCCTTTTCTGTCATATCGTAGGTTACAATAACCATCTGCTGCACCTCTAATTGAGCGTCACATATCGGACAACGAGTTCTCGCCATTGTTTTCCCCCGGAGCTTCTCCTGCGCTTCCAAGCATCAAACGCTTTACAAACTTTGATGTGTACACTTTTATAGTTCTCTTTGAAGGAATGGAAATGCGTTCTCCTGTTCGTGGGTTTACGCCATTTCTTTCTTTTAGAGTTACTACCTTAAATGTAAAACCGAATGGGATTCTTAAGCTGCTGTTATCGCGCGTGTACGTCACAATTGTTCTGAACAAAATCGACAAAGTTTGTCTGGCCAATCCAACTGTGAACTTGCGTGAACTCTTCAAATCAATCTTTTCATTCAACTCATCCACCAATAATTTGTAAAAGTTTTCAATAGATTTTTTTTTAGTCATAGCGCCTCCGATAAGTCTTCGTCTGCATATCCTGCAAACTCATTTTCAGCTGTAACTGATTCTGGTTCGTCATAATAAGCAACAGCGTTCTCATCTTCGCTTTTCACTTCTCGTAGCTGCTCAACGCTGGTGCATCCAACAAATACCTTTCCACATTCTGAGCAAAAAAACTTTTTTGGAGTCTTTTTCGAGTCGAAAATAGTCTCAGAAACAAGTGTTTCTTTGCACTTATCGTCTTCGACATAAGGAATTAGTACTTTTGCGCCATAAACTTTTTTAAGTTCCAAAATAGTACCATTGCATTCACTGCACACAAAATGTTTCATTCTTTCACCCCTAAGTGTAAAGCAAAGTAATCAGATCACTCTTGCCAGCTTTTGCTTCTTCAACGCAAGTATAGATATGTTCGTAGAAACGAGACAGTATATAGTTTGTTCTGTCGATGTAGTCAACGCCATAAAACGATCCAATCGAAAATGCGCCAAGTGACACTGTGTTTTTTTCGTCGTCTGAAATAAGCAAAATCACAATGCTTATTTCGGATTTGTCGCCGTAGCACACAGACAAATAGCGTGCTAAATTGATTTTGTTTCTGATTTCCTGATCGTCCGGAGTAACATTTTCAAGCAGTTTATTCCTTATTTCTGTACCAATCGGAATAGCACAATTTATTTTAAGTGCTTCTCCTAATTCTTCGAACGTGTTGAAATTTTCAATAAACATACACTGCATTACCGTTTCTTGATTTTCGCCAATGACTCTTTGAAATTGGACTTTGGCCGGAAGTTTGATAATGTCTAACACGCTATACACCTCCAAAGTTTGTACTTCGCTGTCCCACTCTTACTTCAGAACTATTATAGCATAGGAAAACCCAAAAGTCAAGGCTGGTACTTGACTTTCTTGTAAACAAAACAATAAATTTTTGGTTTTAGGTAGCGCGCGGAATGCTTTTTTAACGCCACCAGCAAACGCCGCGGCACACTTATGGTATAATTTACACGGAGCAAGAGAACTAACGCTCACAGGTGCCTTAAAATGATTTTAAGGAGGTGTTAGGCAATGAATGACGGAGCACGAAAGAGCCTCGAGAATGTGGCTAAACTTTGTGTCTGTAAAAATAACGCCAATTTCAAAAACTCCGGAAGTTATATCAAAGATTTATACAAATACTTAGACCGCTCGCTTGGAATTAAAGTCGTAGGAAAATATAACAGGGTACGCATGCAAAGACAAACGTTAAGGAGAATGGTTGAAGAGTCAGAATTTGCGTTTAGGTACGTCGAAACCATAAACAACATTGTAACTTCTGAAGGAATTTCTGATTGGGAATTTCGGAAACGCACACACTACTCAAAACTGATGTTTCGCGATTTGTTCTTTGGGAGAGATAAAGTACGGTTGACTGACTATATTGTATTCGCAAAGTCTCTCGGCTATACGCTTGTTCCGAGTTTTGAAAAAGACTAAGAGCCGCCTTCTTCGCGCGGAAGGTACAACAATTCTGTTTCATCAAGCAACGCTTTAAGACCTGCAAGAAATTCCAAAAAAGAAAATAGGTTTTTATCGTTACTATTGCAGCAGCTACCGTCGGTGTCAAAGATGAAATGCAATACTCTCCTACGCATACACAATACGTGATTAACATGCCTCAATGATTCGGGCTTAAGACAAACATACACCCTGTCGTATGCGATTTGAACTTCAAAGTCATCCTTAACTTCAAGCGCTTCCGCTTTTTTAGCAAATTCTCGCAAAACTCCCTTTGTGTCTTTGATCAGAAATTGTTTCAAATGGGTTCACCCCGAAGTCTATCAAAGTATGCAAAACCCGCCTCAAGCTCAACCGTAGCACAGAGGCTATTTCATTTGGGTATAACTTTTCTTCCAAGAATAGGCTTAATATAAACAGCTCCTGTCTCGAAGCGAGTTTTGCATTTTTCATTCTATGCTTATTCCTGTTAGTCCAACAGTGTTTCTGAACGATGTTTTGAAAAAATTCGAGTACTGCGGATACTCAGCCAAAAGTTTTTTGTAGTCTTTTGACTCTATTGTGGAGAACTGTTCAAGCAGACCATCGGCACGCAATACTTCGATAAGCTCTTTTTTATTTCTGACTGATAAAACCTCAGATCGTGTCACACCGAACTCGAACTCGCCAGTGGTAACGTTCTTACCAGTTTCAATTACGTACCTTTTGAGCTGTTCGCTTAAGGCTTGCTTTGCGTTAGAAGCCATGATATACGCCTGGAGTATTGCCTCTGGGGTATCTGTATCAATAACGTGCTTCTCTGTGCATTTTTTTACATACTCACAGTAAAGGCAGTTGCTACTTGGCTTTGGAGAAAAATCAGTACAACGCTCGATTTCGTCAATTGTTTGCTGCAACCACTTTTTTGTTGCTTCGAATAGTTCGTAGTCGGCCTGTACTTCTGTGATTGTTTGCTTCCTTAGCATAACAAAAACAAGTTTATATATTGGAATTTCATTTGCTTCAGCTAAAAGATGATAAACGCCCAATTGACGCGGCGAAGGTTCTTTATACCCACTTTTCCAATCATATATGCATCCATCGTGAATTGCATCTATAATGCCATATACAAATGCATCTTTTGCGTCGAAGCTTACAGCCTGTCCATCGCGATTTACTGCCAACTTAACTTCGTGTCTTGCACCCCGCGGACAAACAGACATAGCGTATCTGTACATTCCAATCCCCTCCACTGAATCCATAACATACGAAATATCGTTATGCTCTATAGCACTGTGGATGTTTTTTCCGAGATTGGCAAAACCATCGTTTGTGAATAACGGGGTTTCCTTCTGGATATACTTAAAAAAGTATCGTGCTGGACAACGCACGTATGTGTCCAATGCTGAAAAAGAATATGCCATTTTAAGATGCCTCAAGCATGTTGACAAGCATGACAAGGCTATATTGTTGGTTTACATTGTCAAGTCTATCTTGGTTTGTTCCTTCTGTAACAACAACCCTGTTCATGCTCTTGTTAATACATATACACACATCGTCCGAACTATACTTTGATAAAACATCTATGAAATTTTTTGCGTAAATAGCAACCTCTGTGTCAGCGCCCTGTATAAACGCGGATACACGCATATCAGCGCGTCCTCTTCCTGGATCAGATACAGCTATTGAAATTTTATTGCCAACTACGCGAAGCAGTGCTGCTCCACTCGATATAGCCGATGACGTTTTAAGCATAGACTCAAATTCTTTTTTCGTTGTTTCTATAATTGTATCATAGTCTGATGGGATTATTTTCTTTATGTCTGGAAATTCGTAGTCTGTTTCTCGTAGCAGTATACTATCCGCTCCGATGTTTATCCATACAAACCTTGCTTCGTGTGTATAACTAAGCGTGACTACCTCTTCAACGAAAATATCCGCGAATGTAGCTAAAGCGTCTGCACAATGTTTTGGTATAGACAGCGGACGTGTAAGTTTTTCATCTGGGTATTCTATCCTCATAGAATGCATCATAACTGGGCTGAATGCTTCTGAAACAATATAATCGCCTTTGCTGTAAATCTTTATACTGGAACACATTCCTTGTGATGGATCATCTGAAGAAAACTGCAGTACGCTTTTTATCAATTTACTAAGATCGCTGCCTAATATAGACAACGTATTAAAATCTGTTTTTTGGTTTACATTCACTGTTGGAAAATCATCAGGAGACATTACTGGTAATGTTATATCTGAGTCATCTGCTGTTATAGATAAAACAGGAGAATCATCACTGTTGAATTCTAATACTACTTGCTTAGCTGATATATTTTTAATAACGCCATTAAAATCATCTGCATTAACTAAAAATATATCCTTCGGATCACTATTACCGCCTAACACTTCAATACTTCTAAGTAAGAACGATGATGAATCACATGCTTCTAATATAACTCTGTTATTAGCACATGATACTCTTACTTGGTTTAATACGTTCTTATAGACTTTCTTCGGTATAAACTTAACTATACTGGACATGACTCTCTTAAGCTCTTCAGTTCTAACTGTAATTATCATGCTATAACCCCCTTTTAGTATGTAGTAGGTTTTAATATCTTGAACCTACTTGCGCCATTTGCAATTTGATTATAGACGCTTTTTGCCTTTTTGTCAATAGGGCAGTGTTAACGTTTTGTAACCGATTTTGCTGGAAAGTGTTACTTACGCTTAACACATAGGCTCAAAAAATATGCTATACTCTGCCGTCGAGAAAAAAAGGAGGGATAGTATGAGTTTCGAAGAAGAACTTTTGGGAGAATTTACAGAAGAAGAGTTGGTATTGGCAAGAGAAGAAAAAAATAGGTTAGCACGAGAGCGGTATAAAAGAAACAGAAAAAGGATTTTGGCAAACCAAGTTAAATACTTTCTAAAAAAGAGCAAAGAGAATGAACCTGATCAACCTGACCCAGCATAACATTACAGTGAAGACGTCAGACGGTATCATAAACATTAAACCGAGCGGAGAGGTGGCAAGAATAGTTAATACGCAAACACTAAGTTATATCGCAAACGGAATACCTGTAGTGAAGAATTCATACACAAGCATAGTTGGATTACCGCAAGAAAAGAAGGACACTGTGTATATAGTTTCTGGATTAGTTAGAAGGTTTTTAACAATTACAGAAAAAGAAGGAGCCAGGAGTGATGTTGTAGCGCCGGAAACAGAAATAGGGTGTGTGCGCAATAAAGATGGCAAAACTTTGTACGTGACGAGACTCGTATGCAATTAGAAAAAATGATCTTGTTTTTAAGATTACTGCAGAAACAAGAATTGGAGTGTACAGCTACAGTTAGGGTTGTAGACATGGCGAAATCCATCGACAAAGTGATAGTTACTGATGGAGTTATATTTTGCGACAACGATTTTGTTATGGTACGATTCGATGGTAGCCAAAAAACATACAAGGTCGTCATCGAAAGATGCTATCAAGATACTGTACAGATGCACCATCTTGCCGACTTAGAACACTTAGCGTCAAAGTATATGACAATAACGGCTATCATAAAAGCGCCGTTCTGAAGGGGGAAACTGGATGTTTGAAAAGATTGCAAAAGTAGCTAAAAACAAAAATATCAAGATGCTTATCTTTGGGTACGCCGGTGTTGGAAAAACTATGTTTTCATTATCGCAGCCAGGCGAAGGATACATGATAAACTTTGAGAATGGAATTGTACAGTACGCTGATTTGTTTCCAAACTTGCAAGTAACTACAATAAGCAAGTGGCAACAGTTTGTTGACGCAATAGACAATATAGCGAATAATGCAAAACCAAATTCATTTTTAGTCATTGACTCAGAAACCGCATATTGGGATCAAATGCTTTACGACCGTTCAGAGTACGAAAGAAACGGCATACGAGATGTCAATGTACCGAATTTTGCAGATTGGGGCGTCCTGAAAAAAATAGACGCAAACATACACCAAAAGATAAAAAATCTAAATATGAACGTAGTTGCTATTGCGCATGAAAAACCGGTTGTAAACAGCAGTGAGTATGTAAGCGGATATGTACCAGCGTGCAACAAAGCGTTGCCTTACATGTTTGATGTTACGGTGCGAATGACAAAAGATTTTGACGGAACAAGAAAACTGTTTGTTGAAAATAGGCACGGGAACTGGCTAATGAAGGACGTCTATGACGTTACAAACAAAACGTTTTATGACATATTCAAAGACGAGTTAGGCCTTGTTTCCGATATGGATTCAATGCTTCAGTTTACAAAAATCAAAATTTCATTCTGCAAAGTGCCAGAAGACGTAAAGACTTTGTTTGAAAGTTTTGTGCAATCATTCCCGGAAATCACGCCTGAAATTAAAGATGAACTTAAAGAGTATGCAAAAATGCAACTCAAAAAACTCGTATAAGGGGGAGTAATTATGGTAGATTTTTCTCTAAGAGATGAAAATTTTGACATTTCGACGGTGGCTCCAATGTGTCCTGAAGGCAGTTATGAATTCAATATAGAATTCATAGAAAACGAAATTAAAAAGACTTTCAAAGGCACCGAGTACTTACAGTTTTCATTGAAAAGAGCGGGCTTCAGAAATGTGTACTGCAAAATGTTTCTTGGCAATAAGCAAATCATGCTTGCGAAAATATTAAACTTTTTCGCAGCCGTTGGTGTTAAACTTGAAAAGAGAAGCTATTCGTCAGACGAGCTTTTGCTTATGCTGACAAAGACAAAAAACAAAAAGGTTGTTGGCGAAGTTGTACATGAAATGTACGTTGACAAAACAGGTCAGGAAAAAACAATAGCGACAATATCTGTTTTTTCGCCAGCACACGAACAGACAAAATCAGAGGAAACATCCAAAAGAGCAAACGAACTCATTGACGAACTAATGTAATACCTATGGACACAAGCCTGTTCAAATTTACGGAATTAGCAAAGTCGCTTCGCGACAGAGGCAATATAGTTTCGATAGACGAGATACCCTCGCAACTCGCTGGGCATTCGCGAGAGGCTTTTGTTAATACGCTTTTGTTTGACGCAAATTTTTTAGCCTACACAGCAAACACACAAACTGTATCTGGTTATAGGGGGGCGGGGTATATGCCCCGTTTCCCTATTGATTTTGATGGCACAATTTCAACCGCAAGAAAGTCCGTTTTGGATTTTATAGAGGGTTTAGCACTCAACGGCGTAGATGTAGACAAGTTTCTGTATTTTTTCTCTGGAAACAAGGGCTTTCATGTAATGATTCCGAACGCAATGATAGGCAGTTTCCCGAACGAAGACATTTCGAGAATAATGCGCAAATTTGCGGAGATGTTGCTGGATGGGATAGATTACGATCCGACCATATACAATCATGTACGCTTATTTCGCCTCAAAAACACAGTTAATGAGAAAAGCGGACTGTACAAAGTACAATTGACATATAAAGAAATGCTGCTTCTTGCTGATGAAGACATATTGGAGATTGCAAAAGCTCCAAGAAAAATGTCTATTGCGGCCGAGAGCGTTCAACGATCTCAGTACCTTGTCTCACTGTGGGAATACGCGCGGTCGAATCTGAAGAGCCGTTTTGAATCTGTAGCTCCAGCAGAAGAAAATGCAGAGTTTAAGCAAGTGTGCTATCGCAATATATTTTCAAACGGAGCAAAAGACGGAAACAGAAACAACGTTACGCTAAGAGCAGCTTGGATCTTAAAGAAGCACTCAGGAATGCCGTTTGACATAGTGCTGGACACACTCAAAAAATGGAATGAAACAAGAAACACTCCACCGCTCAGCGAAGAAGAACTTACAAACACCGTAGCGCAAGCGTTTCGCGGAAGTTACCATTTCGGATGTAGCGACCACGTTTTGGAGTCATACTGCGACGATAACTGCCCAATAAAGAAGAAGTATCTACACAGGTTGGAAGAGAATGAAGCACTGTTTCAAAACATTTCCTCTATCGGGTCTGCATACTTAAACTTTGTGGACACATATCACAAAAACAGACTTGGCTTTGGTCACCATTCTCTCGACAACCATTTAAGAGGGTTGCTTCCGTCCACGCTGGCATACATACTCGCGCGATCAGGTGTAGGCAAAACGTCGTTTATAGTTGACTCGATATCCCGAATCACAACACAATGGAATGTTCCGATTGTTCTTTTCAGCCTTGAGATGTCAAAAGAGATGATATTCGAGAGGATGCTGGCGCGTTTCGCGAACATAAACTTTTCTCAGATACCAGAGTTTGCAAAAGACGCCGAAAGATTTAATCAAAACCTTGTTTCTATGCAAAAATTTTTCAGGAAATTGGTCATATGTGATAAGCCAGCGTTGACGATAGAAGCGATGGAAAAATATGCCCAAGAAGTTGAAAATAGCATTATAGGCGAGAAAATCCGCGTAGTATTCATCGACTATTTAGGCCTAATACGCTCGGATAAGTCTTCTGAGTACGAAAGAGTATCGAGTGTCGCTTACGATATACAAGCATGGGCTAAAAGATCAAAAACTACAATTGTTATTCTCACACAAACGGGAAGAGAGCGTGGCGGGTCAGGAGCTACAGAGTTGGAACTCGATGCTGGAAGAGGCTCGGGAGTTATAGAAGAAACGGCCGATTTTATGCTTGGGTTGTGGAGATCGAGCGGAGGCTCCAGCGAAGACATATTTTTGAAAATTCTGAAAAACAGATACGGAAAGTCAAACATCAGCTATACTTGCGATGTTTCGTTCGAGAAACAGAAGTGGGACCTGCACGAAAATGTAAGTGTAAAATAGCAAACCGCGCAAACGCCTCTATAACGTGTCGAAAACACGCTTATAGCATTTTATACACAAGAGGCGTTTGCTTCTTCTTGTAGAGGCTGCCAATGGCCTTAAAATCGAAATTAAAGAGGTGATAAACTGTGGGAAAAAACATAGACATCAAAAACATACGCAGACAAGGGCCGATCCCTGGAATATGCAAACAATATGGGTTATGGCTTATCGAAGGAAACGAGCTCAAACCGATTGTATATTTTCAGAAACCAAGTTGGATAAATATGGATGATTGGGCAAAAGCAATGCGCGAATTGCATCTAATACCGGAGGGGCACAATGGGGAAATTCAGCAGAGATAAGGGTGCGCGATTCGAAAGGCAGATCGTAAACGCATTAAACGACAACGGAATAGAAGCAAAGAGGGTACCGCTATCCGGCGCAACGTCTTTTCAGAAAGGCGACGTGGTTATAGATGGGCGCATAGTTTGCGAGCTTAAACACCGCGAAAGCGGGTTCAAAAAAATTTATGAATACAAGGAAGGAGCTAAATTGCTTATTATTAAGCAAAATCAGTATGAGCCGTTGATAATTATGACTTTTGAAGACTTTATAGCTATGTACAAAACATCCGGCGGTGTGATATGATTGTAAGTATCAAGATTTTCACAGCCGGTGACACTTGGGTTTTTCTGCCAAGCGGGTCTACAAAATTTGAATTCTTAAAAAGCAAGAACGCTTGCCGCATATCTGATCATGATGGCACGGACCCATGGTTTTTGTTCTTGCGATTTTTGACAAAAAACGACTATGCGAATTTCCTCGATGCGCACCAAAAAAAGTATTTTGCAAATGTCACACTGCAAAGTCCAAAAGTGCAATATGGAAAAAAATACATCTTAAAGAACCAAGTTTTGAAGCTTCCATACCATCTGCACAGATGTTTTAACTGTAAGTATTTATAAGAGGGGGAATTTTATGGAACGTGTGCTTGCTATTTCTCAAGCTAAAGCGAATTTGTTATTCGACGAAGACCTTTATCTGATTAAAATGCCGCGTAAACAGGCAGAAAACAACTCAAACTTTAGGCACATTGTATCTTACTCGGCCATTTTATGCCAAAGAAAAATTGCATTGTATCAGCGGGCTGGTAGCGAAACTCGTTTACACGGGTTATTAAGCATAGGGTTTGGAGGACATGTTACTACCGAGGATATTGTTCTAAAACATGAAGTTAGTTCCACTTTAGATGGACTGTACGACATTATGGAAATAGCTGGGGCTATAAACATAGACGCAACAGTGAGAAAGGCCTTGCGGAGAGAATTAGAAGAAGAGGTTGGACTTCAGTCAGACGACTTTGAACGCATAGGCTTAATCACTTTAGACAAGACACCGGTTGATTTTGTACATGTAGGAGTTGCATTTTCAACTAAAGTAGAAACATTTGACATGGTGCGAACGAGCTTTGAGATAAAGGAAATATCTTGGGTTTCAAAACAAGAACTGAAAGAAATCGCCGCGAAAGGAAAACTTGAAAGTTGGTCTTGCAAACTACTTGAATTTTTGGAAGAAAGGCATTTAATATAAGGGGCTGATTTTGTGGAACAAAACGATATATTTGTACACAATATCCTGAAAGAGAGATACTTACTTCCATACGAGAATACTTGGGAAGACCTTTGTAGGCGCGTTTCACGCGTAGTTGCATCAGCTGGTACACGCATGAACCTGCATATAGATCAAGTAAGGAAAGACGAGAGCGCGTTTTATAACCTTATGGAAAGCAAAACTTTTTTACCAAATTCGCCAACTCTATTTAATGCGGGAAGAGGAATTGACGAAAGCTTTTTTGAAAAAGGAAGAGTTTTAACGGAAGATGACTACAAAAGCATCTGCGAGCTCAATACACAATGCTTTTCAGCTTGCTTCGTTATACCAATAGAGGATTCCATGGAAGGCATATGCGATTGCTTGAAACAGGCTGCGTTGGTGACAAAATTCGGAGGCGGTGTTGGTATAGATTTTTCTACATTGCGCCCGAAAGATTCATTAGTTGCCTCAACTGGTAAGATTTCTTCCGGCGTTGTTCCATTCATGCAGATGTTCGATGCAGCAGCACATGCTATTAAGCAGGGAGGTCTTAGGCGCGGGGCATTCATGGGTATATTGGACTATGACCACCCTGATATTTTAGAATTTATACACTCGAAAGAAGAAAATACAGGCGATTCTGTTTTGAGCTATTTCAATCTAAGTGTCGATATTGACCACGAAAAAATGATAAAGGCTTTAGAAAACGACGAGTATATCGAGTTGCGGCATGCCAAAAGCGGCAGCGTAAAAAAAATAAAAGCGGATAGACTTTTGTACATTATGGCAGAAGCCGCTTGGAAAAAAGGATGCCCAGGAATATACATGTCGTCGAAACAAAATAAATATTTCGCTTGTAGCGAATCCGACCCTATATCGAGCACAAACGCATGCGGAGAACAGGGGTTGGTTCCTTACGGAAACTGCACTTTAGGGCACATAAACATGCGCATCGCTAAACAAGTAACTCCGGAATTAGTTTCGCAGTGTATAAGATTCTTAGACAATGTTGTAGAAATAAACGCATTCCCAGTAGTTGGAGATTTCGAAAAAACCAACAAGCAATTTAGAAACGTCGGGCTCGGAGTAATGGGTGTAGCCGATTGGCTTCTTGAAATGGGTAAAGCATACGATGCACCAGATAGCCATATACTGCTTTCTAAAGAGTTAGCGAAGTTGTGCTTGTACTCTTATACGGCCAGCATGATGCTCGCGAAAGAACGCGGTGTCTGCCCGAAATTTAAGATGTCACGCTGGCAAACTGAAAAAAATTTTTACCCTATAGCTTTTGAAGAACACGAGGATTTGCAAGGAATCAATTCGCTTTTGAAAAGCTTGTTTGCAGTTATACCGACGGCTGGGTTAAGAAACATAATGGTAAATACAATAGCGCCGACAGGTACTACAGCGATACTGGCCGGTTGCAGCAGCGGAATAGAACCTCACTACGCATTCGGATACGAACGTAATGTAGTAGATTCCAATGGAGTTGTAAACTCGTACTATTTAATCCACGACGAGATAAAAAAAGCATTTCCAAGTACATACGAAGAAGTTTTAATGGACTCAGAGAAACTAAACGAAACAGTATACATGCTTACCAAAAATCCGTTATTCAAAACAGCTCACGATATCTCTCCTATAGTACATATGACAATGCAACACTTTGCACAGTCATATATAGATAACAGTATAAGCAAAACTATAAATATAGCGAACAACGCAACAATATCGGAAGTATATGAGATTTTTAAGTTTGCAATCTATTCAAACTGTAAAGGTATAACGGTTTACAGAGATGGGAGTTATGCAATGCAGGTGCTGCAAAAAAAGAAGTTCGAAGGTAGAAGCGAAATAAAGCGCTTTGAATTCGGTGGAGACACGTTCTATTTGGAATATTTTGTTGACGCAAAAGTGCGAATTGTCAGTTTGAGATGCTCGAATTCAGAAAAGTACAAGGATGTTATATCTTTTATCAATGCCATTTCAATGCAAACAAGCCTTGAAAAAATATTCAAAAACGCCAAAGACTCAGAATTTATGCAGAAACTAAGCGAGATTGTTGATGGCTTGAAAGAGCCGGATGTTGCATCTGAAACAGAACTACAAACAGATCCGAAGGGTTTTATGTACGATGGTAACGGCGTTTTGTATTGCCCTTCATGCAAGAGGCCACATGCTATCGTTTTCAAAGAAGGGTGCATCAGCTGCAAATACTGTGATTGGGGGGCTTGCGTGTGAGAACTGAGATAGTTATGATTGCAAAAAACGGTACAGATCAACAAATAGCGCAGGCGGCAAGTATAAGTTACGGACGAAAATATACATATGAGCACGACACGGAAAAAATTATCGCCAAGCTTACATCAAGGAAGGAAATGACACCGTTTGAGTTTTGCGACGTTTGGTACTACATACGGTGCTCAATGGCCTGCCACCGGCAACTGCTGCAGTACCGTACAGCTTCAAGAATAACCAGGAGCTACCGTAGAACAGAACCATTAGAAGTAGAAAACGAATCTCTTATTAACCTTGAAAATGACCCATTTGTAAGGGAGTTGGTCTCTGAATCTATAGACAAGTAT
>ENA-UPTA01002930-UPTA01002930.1-activated-sludge-metagenome-genome-assembly--contig:-NODE-2930-length-17216-cov-10.619370_pt1 | contig 17216 bp, 17 predicted proteins | sample MGYA00238184_ERZ773361 | MGnify/ENA primary metagenome ERZ773361 (study PRJEB29100, sample SAMN05720205) | activated sludge metagenome | isolation source: anaerobic digester from wastewater...
GCCTGGCTGGCCAACAAGCTGGCGCCGTGGGGCGAATCGCTGAAGGCCGGGCAGATCGTGCTGGCCGGTTCGTTCACGCGGCCGGTGGCGGCCAAGGCCGGCGACGAGTTCGTGGCCGACTATGGCGCGCTCGGTGTTCTCCATTTCCGTTTCGTCTGAAGCCATTCCATGCAAACCCCTGTCAATTCCTTCAAGCGCGCCATCACCCAGCAACAGCCGCAGATCGGCCTGTGGTTGGGGATGGCCAATGCCTACTCGGCCGAGATCTGTGCCGGCGCCGGTTTCGACTGGCTGCTGATCGACGGCGAGCACGCGCCCAACGCGCTGCCCGACGTGCTGGCGCAGCTGCAGGTCATCCAGGCCTACCCCGGCGTGAACGCCATCGCGCGCATTCCCTTCGGCCACGGCGAGGCGGGCACGGCGCTGATCAAGCAGTACCTCGACCTGGGCGTGCAGACGCTGCTGGTGCCGATGGTCGACACGGCCGAGCAGGCCGCCGCGCTGGTGCGCGCCACGCGCTACCCGCAAAACGACGGGCAAGGCGGCGTGCGCGGCATGGCCGGCACGCGTGCATCGCGCTGGGGCCGCTACCCGCAGTACGCCAAGGAAGCCAACGAGCAGGTCTGCCTGCTGGTACAGGCCGAGACGCGCGCCGGCATCGAGAACCTGGACGCCATCGCCGCCACGCCGGGCGTGCACGGCGTCTTCATCGGGCCGGCCGACCTGTCGGCATCGCTTGGCCATGTGGGCGACCCCAACCACCCGGAGGTGCAGCGCGTCATCGAAGACGGCATCGCCCGCATCCTGAAGGCTGGCAAGGCGCCCGGCATCCTTACGTCGGACGAGGCTCAGGCGCGGCATTACCTGTCGCTGGGCGCGCTGTTTGTCGCCGTGGGGCTGGACACGCAGATCCTGGTGCGCCAGACGGCGGCGCTGGCCGCGCGCTTCAAGGGCACGCCCGCACCGGCCGCGCCGACGCCGGGCAGCGTTTATTGACGACGATGGGAGCCTCCGCCATGCACCCCGACGAACGCGCCGCGCGCCTGCAGCTGGCCGCCTGCTACCGCATCTTCGCGCTGCTGGGCTGGACGGAGATGATCTACAACCACATCACGCTGCGCCTGCCCGACAGCGTGACCGGCGGCGCCAAGCAGTTCCTCATCAACCCCTTCGGCCTGCACTACACCGAGGTCACGGCCAGCAACCTGGTCAAGGTCGATCTGGACGGCACGGTGCTGGATGGCTCCAGGCACCCCATCAACCCTGCCGGCTACGTGCTGCACAGCACGATCCACGGCGGCATCGACGGCGCGCACTGCGTGATGCACACGCACACCACCGCTGGCGTGGCGGTGGCGGCGCTGGCTTCGGGCCTGTCGCAAAGCAATTTCTACAGCGCGCAACTGCACGACATGGTGGCCTACCACGACTTCGAGGGCATCACCATCCACGCCGAGGAAGGGCCGCGCGTGCTGGCCAGCATCGGCCGCAGGCAGGCGGTGATTTTGCGCAACCACGGCCTGCTGTCGTGGGGCCAGACGCTGCCGCAGGCCTTTGCCGTGCTGTGGACGCTGCAGCGCGCGTGCGAGATCCAGCTGGCCACGCAAAGCATGGGCGCGCCGCTGCCGGTGCCCGAAGCCATTGCCGCCCGGTGCACGCGCGACGCGCTGCAGTTCGACCCCCGGCACGGCGCGGGCCAGGACGTGTTCAACGCGCTGGTGCGGCAGGTGGACCGACTCGACGATAGCTATAAAAATTGAAGCTGCTCGCGCTGATAGAGCAAGCGCTGGAGGCCTGAATGATGCAAAAAATCGCCATCTACGGCGCGGGCGCCATCGGCGGCTGGATGGGTGCCCGGCTGGCCGGCGTGGGTGGCCAGGTCAGCGTGGTCGCGCGCGGCGCCACGCTCGACGCGCTGCGTGCGCACGGCCTGCGGCTGCGCGACGGTGACGCCGAATCGGCCCACGCCGTGCAGGCCAGCGACGACCCGGCCGCGCTGGGTGTGCAGGACGTCGTCATCGTGTCGGTCAAGGCGCCCGGCATGGCCGAAGTGGCGCGCCGGATCGGCCCGCTGATCGGCCCCGACACGCTGGTGCTGACGGCCATGAACGGCGTGCCGTGGTGGTTTCTGCAAGGCTTTGGCGGCCCGGTGGCGGGGCGCACGCTGGAATCGGTCGATCCCGGCGGCGCCATCGCGCGCGCCATTCCCGCCGCGCAGGTCATCGGCTGCGTAGTGCATGCCAGTTGCTCGGTCGATGCGCCGGGCGTGATCCGCCACCGCGCGGGCAACGGCCTGATCGTGGGCGAGCCGGCGGGCGGCGACACACCGCGCGTGCAGGCGCTGGCCGCGCTGCTGACCGAGGCCGGCTTTGGCGTCACGCTGTCACCGCAGATCCAGCGCGACGTCTGGTACAAGCTGTGGGGCAACATGACGGTGAACCCGGTGTGCGCCATGACGGGCGCCACGTCCGACCGTGTGCTGGACGACGAGTTGGTGCGCGGCTTCATCAGCGCCGTGATGCTGGAAGCGCGCGAGATCGGCGCGCGCATCGGCATCCCCATCGCCGAGCAGCCCGAAGACCGCCACCAGGTAACGCGCAAGCTGGGCGCCATGCGCCCGTCGATGCTGCAGGACGTGGAGGCCGGCAAGCCGGTCGAGATCGATGCGCTGGTGGCGGCGGTGCGCGAACTGGGGCAACTGACGCAGGTGCCGACGCCGTTCACCGACGCGCTGCTGGGGTTGTCGCGGTTGCATGCGCGGGTGCGCGGGCTGTATCCCGACGCATGAACCCGACCACCCGCGCCCTCAGCACCGCCGCCTTTGCCACGCTGCTGCTCATCGCCGCCCTGATGGGCGCCAACCACGTGGCGGCGCGCCTGGCGTTCAACCACGGTGTGGATGTGCCGACGGCGGTCACCTTTCGCAGCGTGGTCACGGCGGGTGTGGTGGGCGCGCTGCTGCTTTTGCAGCGCGTGCCACTGGCCTTGACCGCGCGCCAGCGCAAGGCGCTGCCGCTGATCGGCGTGCTGATCGCCATCCAGAGCCTGTGCCTGTATTCGGCCGTGGCGCGGCTGCCGGTGGCGCTGGCGCTGCTGGTGTTCAACAGCTTTCCGCTGATGACCGCGCTGTGGGCGCGCCTGCTGTACCAGCACCGGCCCGAGCGCGCGTTGCTCGTCGCCATGCCGGTGATCCTGTTCGGCCTGGCGCTGGCGCTGGACGTGCTGGGCGCCGCCTCGGGCCTGGGCGCGGCGGGGCAGTGGCGGCAGATCGGCGCCGGCGTGGCCTTTGCGCTGGGCGCGTCGACCACCTTCGGCCTGGCGCTGGTGCTGACGCAGCACGAAGCGGGCGGACTGGACGGCCGTCTGCGCACCTTCGCCACCATGGCCATGGTGGGTGTGCTGGCGGGTGCGGCGGTGGCGTGGCGCGGCGGCTTTGCCTTGCCGACGGCGCCCTCCGGCTGGTGGGCGCTGGGGCTGCTCACGCTGCTGTACGGCACCGGCATCACCCTCCTGTTCACCGTGCTGCCGCGCCTGGGCGTGGTCGGCAATTCGGCGGTGATGAACGTGGAGCCGGTGTTCGCGCTGGTGCTGGCGTGGCTCATCCTCGGGCAGCGCATCGCGCCGGTGCAGGTGGTCGGCGCGCTGGTGGTGGTGGGCGCGGTGATGTGGTTGGGCACGAGGAAAAATTGACATCCCCCCGAGGCGCTTACGCGCCTTCCCCCTTCTTGCTTCGGTAAGGGGGGCGCCGCCGGTGGACGGAGAGACCCCAGCTCGGTCGGCCGCTGGTGTGGCCTGCTCCGCGGCCGCCTGTCGTTCATCAGGTCACACCGCTACCATGCGGGCATTGCCTCTGAACTGCACGCCATGACCGACCCCACCCCCGCGAACGACGCCGCCGACCACGATGCCGACTTCGACGACGCCACCAGCGCCACGCTCGACACGCTGGAAGACGTGCTCGACGCCGTGCGGGCGCGCCACCCCGGCACGCCGCAATGGGAATTCTGCGAGGGCGTGCTGACCGCGCTGCTGTGCACGCGCCGCGCCATTGGCGAGGACGAGTGGCTGCCGCTGGTGTTCGGCCGCGCGGCCAGCGAGGTGTTCGCCACGCCGGCCGAGCGCACGCAATTCAGCATGGGCTGGCTGGAGCGCGAATCGCAGTTGCGCGCCGCGCTCAACGCCGACGTCGAATCGCTGGACGACGAACGCGCCCTGAGCCCCGCGGTGATGGACTGGCGCGGCCTGCTGGCCAGCCTGCCCGAGGCCGACCGCGCCGAAGCCACCGAGGGCCAGGACGGCCTGCCGCCTGCGCTGGCGCAGGTGTGGGCCAGCGGCTTCCTGGCCGTGGTGGACCACTGGGCCGACGACTGGGCGCCCCCGCGCGACAAGGAAATCGCCGAGATGCTGGACGACGCGCTGTCCTGCATCGAGGACCTGACCGCTGACGACACCGGCGCGCCCGTGCTCAACCTGTACGACCCCAACGGCCCGCCCAGCGTCAGCCAGGCCCGCTTCGATGCCTTCGGCGAGGCGCTGTGGGCGGTGTACGACCTGCACGACATCGCCAGAAGTCTGGGGCCGCGCGTGGCGCCGGTGGTGAGCGACAAGATCGGTCGCAACGACCCATGCCCCTGCGGCAGCGGGAAAAAATACAAGAAATGTTGTGGTGGGTAAGCGCCCGCGCCTCACGCCCAAAACCTTTGAACGCAAAGGGCGCAAAGTGAACGCAGAAAGCCCAAAAGAACAAGACTTTCTGCGAATTTTGCGAACCCTCTGCGCCCTTTGCGTTCAAGGAAGTTCAAAATTAGTAGCTACTCACGCTTGATAGACAAGCGCTGGAGCCCTCTTTGGTTCTGAATTTCGTCTGGCTCGGCTTCTTTCTGAGCGCCTTCGTGGCCGCCGCCGTGCAACTGGCGCAGGGCGATGTGACGGTCTTTCCGAAGCTGCTCACGGCCATGTTCGATGCCGCGCGGACGGGCTTCGACATCTCCATCGGCCTGGTCGGCATCATGGCGCTGTGGCTGGGCTTGATGAAGATCGGCGAGCGCGCCGGCATGGTCGACGCGTTTGCGCGCGCTGCCAACCCGGTGCTGCGCCACCTGTTTCCCGGCGTGCCGCGCGGCCATCCGGCTCAAGGAGCCATGACGATGAACATCAGCGCCAACCTGCTCGGCCTGGACAACGCCGCCACGCCGCTGGGGCTGAAGGCGATGCAGGAGCTGCAGACGCTCAACGACCGGCCCGACACCGCCACCCACGCGCAGATCATGTTCCTGGTGCTGAACACGGCGGGGCTCACGCTGATCCCCACCTCGGTCATCGCCATCCGCCAGACGCTGGCCGTCAAACAGGGGCTGGTCGGCTTCAACGCGGCCGACATCTTCTTGCCCACGCTGGTGGCCACGGCCTGCTCGCTGCTGTCGGCGCTCATCGCCGTGGCGGCGGTGCAGCGCATCCCGCTGTGGCGCGCCGGCCTGCTGCTGCCGCTGGCGGGTTTTGGCGCCGTGGTCGGCGCGCTGGTGTGGTGGCTGTCGCGCTTTCCGCCCGATCAGGCGGCGCAGTGGATGGGCGTGATCGGCGCCGGCGTCATCCTGGCCGTGGTCGCCGCCTTTCTGGTGGCCGGCGCGCTGCGCGGCGTGAACGTGTACGACGCCTTCGTCGATGGCGCCAAGGACGGCTTTGGCGTGGCGGTGCAGATCATTCCGTACCTGGTGGCGATGCTGGTCGCCATTGCGGTGTTCCGCGCCGCCGGCTTGATGGACGTGCTGATGGGCTGGATCGCCGCTGCTGTGTCAGCGCTGGGCCTGCCGACCGACTTTCTGCCCGCCGTACCCGTGGGGCTGATGAAGGTGCTGAGCGGCTCGGGCGCACGCGGCCTGATGGTCGACGTGATGCAGACCTACGGCGTCGATTCATTCCCCGCCAAGCTGGCCGCCATCATCCAGGGCTCGACCGAAACCACCTTCTACGTGCTGGCGGTGTACTTCGGCAGCGTCGGCGTCAAGCACACGCGCCATGCGCTGCCTTGCGCGTTGTTCGCCGATGCGGTGGGGCTGGTGGCGGCGATTGGGGTGGCCTACGCGTTCTTTCGCTAGGCTCACCATGTCGTATTGCCGCCGGCTCTTGCCCGAGGCAACGGTGCTTCGCGGGCGCGGGCGGCTTCCGCTGCAGCGGTAGCGCGGTGCACTTGCCAGATTTCTGTGGCAAGCTCTAACTGAGTGCGGGTCTATGCCATGCACCGATCTGTTCGTATAACCAAGGAGACAAGACCATGCGCACACGCATGCATCGAGGCGCTCTCGCCTTGGCGGCCATGACCTGCCTGACCGCCTGCGGCGGTTCTGACGACGTACGCGGGCCTGCGGCCTCTGCCAAGGACGAAACGCCGCCGCACATCACGGCGTGTCCGGCAGGCGTGCCCGCCACCGTCACCTGCTACGGCGGACAGGATTCGCAAGGCGCCTATTACATGATCGCCAAGCCCGCCAACTGGAGCGGAATCCTGGTGATGCATGCGCATGGCGGGCCGGATCTGGGTGCTCCCAGCATGGAGCGCGCTCAGGAAGACCTCACGCGCTGGTCAATCATGCCGCGCGCGGGCTATGCCTGGGCGGGGTCGACCTACCGCCAGGGCGGCGTCGAAGTGCGCGCGGCGGCGGAGGACACCGAGCGGTTGCGTGGCATTTTTCGTGAACACGTGGGCAAACCCACGCGCACCATCCTGCATGGGCAGTCGTGGGGCGCTGGCGTGGCCGCCAAAGGGGCCGAAATGTTCACGCGCGAGACGGTGGGCGAACGGCCCTACGACGGCGTGCTGCTGACGAGCGGCGTGCTGGCCGGCGGCACGCGTTCCTACGATTTCCGCACCGACATCCGTGTGGTCTACCAGTATCTGTGCCAGAACCACCCCCGGCCCAACGAGCCGCAATACGCCCTGAACCTTGGGTTGCCGGCGGGTGTAACCATGAGCAATGCGGCCATCGCCGCGCGCGTCAACGAATGCCTGGCGCTGGACAAGCCGGCGGCCCAGCGCTCCGCCGAACAGAAGCTCAAGATCGATACGCTGGTGAAGGTGATCAAAATTCCTGAAAGCGCGATTCAGTCGCACATCAACTGGGGCACGCGCCATTTTCAGGACATCAGCGCCAACCGCACAGGTGGCGCCAGCCCGTTCGGTAACGTGGGCGCCGTCTACACGGGCTCGACCGACGACGCGGCGCTCAACGCGGGCGTGCTGCGGTACAGCGCCGATCCGGCGGCCTACGCAAAGTTTGCACAAGACACCGATCCGACGGGAAAGATCCCGGTACCGGTGGTCAGCACCAAGTGGATCAGCGACCCGACCGCCTTCGTCGAACTGGACGCCTATTTCCTCCAGGTCATGACGCGCGGCGGCAGTGCCGATCGGCTGGTGCAGACCTTTACCACCACCGGCACGCACAGCTACATCTCGGACCCGACGTACCCGACGCTGATGAACGCGTTGCTGCAATGGATCGAACAAGGGCGCAAGCCGACAGCCGCCAGCATCGCCAGCGCTTGCGCTGGGCAAGAGGCCCAGTTTGGTGCCGGCTGCGCGTTTGCCACGGACTACTACCCGCAGGCGCTGGAGACACGCGTGTCGGCCCGGACACGGCCGCAGTAAGCAGCGCGCGCGGCTGACCTACAAAGTATCGACCGCGACGACGCAGAAAGAGGGCGGCCGTGTCAGTCCGAGCTGCCCGCGTTCTGTGCCTTCGACCGCAACGCGGCGTCGTACAGCGCGTTGCGCGGGCTGCCGGTGATCTCGGCCGCCAGTTTCACGGCTCGTTTCAGGGGAAGTTCCGCCAGCAGCAGGCCCAGCACGCGTTCACTGTCGTCCGCGTCGTCGAAGGCGGGCGCGGGATGCAGCACCAGCGCGAATTCGCCGCGCTGGCGCTGCGCGTCGGCGGCCAGCCAGGCGGGCAGGTCGGCGCAGGGCAGGGTGGTGATCTGCTCGAACTGCTTGGTCAGTTCGCGGCCCACGGTGACGGGGCGGTCGCCCAACCGCGCCAGCGCGTCGGCCAACGCGGCGATGCGGTGCGGCGCTTCAAGCAGCACCACCGCGCGCGGCTCCTGCGCCAGCGCATCGACGGCGGACTGGCGCTCGCCGGCCTTGCTGGGCAGAAAGCCTGCAAACACAAAGTGCCCGTCGCCGGCCAGCCCCGATGCGCTGAGGGCGGTGGTCACGCTGCTGGCGCCGGGCAGCGGCAGCACGCGAATGCAAGCCGCCGCGCAGGCGGCCACCAGGCGCGCGCCGGGGTCGCTGACGGCGGGCGTGCCGGCATCGCTGACGTAGGCGATGCGCTGGCCGGACTGCAGTCGTGCGACCACGCCCTGCGCGGCTTCGGCTTCGTTGTGCTCGTGCAGCGCGATCAGCGGCTTGCCGTCCAGCCGATAGCTGCGCAGCAACTGCTGCGTGTGGCGGGTGTCCTCGCAGGCGATGGCGTCGGCCAGCTGCAGCACGTGCAGCGCGCGCAGCGTGATGTCCGCCAGGTTGCCGATGGGCGTGGCGACGACGTACAGCGCCCCCACCGGATAATGCTGCGCACCCGCCGCCGCGCGCGCGGCGTCCAGCGCCAGGTGGAAGCTGGGCGCGCCAATCGTGGGGGCGGGTGTGGTCATGGTTTCGGCTGCTGGCGCAGGAGGGGTAAGCGCATGGCGCTATGGAATTTGAAGCTATCGGGCGCTACCACGCGGGTGCAAGGCAACGCCGCCGAAGAAGCTGCGCTGGCCCATCTGCAGGCGGCGGGGCTGACGCTGGTCGAGCGCAATTATCGGACGCCCGGGCGCGGCGGCGGCGAGATCGACCTGGTGATGCGCGAACGCGGCGGCACCCTGGTGTTTGTCGAAGTGCGGGCCCGCGCCGGCGTCACCCACGGCGGCGCGGCCGCCACCGTCGGCGCCGTCAAGCAGCGCCGCATCGTGCTGGCCGCGCGCCACTACCTGATGCGCCACAAAACGCCGCCACCCTGCCGCTTCGACGTCGTCGCCATCGACGGCAACCACATCGAGTGGCTCAAAGCTGCCTTCGACGCGGGCTAGGCGTCGCGCGGCAGAAGCTCGCGCGATAAAGCGGCCCTTCGCGGCGCTGCCTCCTGGGCTATGCGCGCAGGAGTCAGCGCCACTCCGTTCTGGACCGCGAAGCAGGTCCACCCCAAGCCGCCGCGGAGCAGGCGATGCGGGAACACCCTGGCCGGGCTTGCACCGGCCAGTGGTGTTGTCCCCCTCCGGGGGAAGCGCCGCAGGCGCACAGGGGGAGCTCAGTCTGCTCCTAAATTTGCACCGGCCACCCCATCCGGCGTTATGATCGGCGGCGATGCTTGAACAACGCATTCAACAGCAGTTCATCGACAGCGCCGACCTGAAGTACCAGTGGGCGCAAAGCCTGGCCCGTCCGGTGGCCGAGGCCGCGCAGGCACTGCTGGCCTGCGTTACCGGCGGCGGCAAGGTGCTGCTGTGCGGCAACGGTGCGTCGGGCGCGCTGGCGCAGTACATGGCGGCGCTGATGGTCGGCGGGCTGGAACGCCCGCGGCCCGAGCTGCCCGCGCTGGCGCTGGGCACCGATGCCGCCACGCTGACCGCGGTGGCGCGCCGCGGCGAATATGCCGACGCGTTTGCCGCCCAGGTGCGCGCGCTGGGCAACGCGGGCGACGTGCTGCTGGTGCTCACCTCCAACGGCAATTCGGTCAACCTGGTGCGCGCCGCACAGGCCGCGCACGAGCGCGAGATGAGCGTGATCGCGCTTACCGGGCGCGGCGGCGGCGAACTGGGCCACATGCTGCGCGACACCGACGTCCATGTGTGCGTGCCGCACGAGCGCACGCCACGCATTCACGAGGCGCACCAGCTGGTGCTGCACTGCCTGTGCGACGGCCTCGACCTGCAACTGCTCGGCGACGAGGAAACTCCATCATGAAGCTGAATCCCACCCGCGGCATCGCCGCCACCCTGTTGGCCGCCTGCCTGGCTGGCGGCGCCCTGACGGCCTGCGTGCCGGTGGCGCTGGTTGGCGGCGCGGTCGGCGCCGGCGCGCTGCTGACCCAGGCCGACCGCCGCAGCGGCGAGACGCAGCAGGCCGACGGCGCCATCGAAAGCGCCGCGCGCGAGGCCGTGACGCAAGCCCTGGGCGGGCGCGGCCACGTCAACGTGGCGAGCTACTTCCGCAAGGTGCTGATCACCGGCGAAGTGCCGACCGCGCAGGACAAGCAGACCGTCGAAGCCGCGGTGCGCTCCGCGCCCGGCGTGCAGTCGGTGGTCAACGAACTGGCCGTGATGCCCGAATCGGGTGCCATGCAGCGCTCCAGCGACGCCTACGTGTCCAGCAAGGTGCGTTCGCGCATGGTGGGCACCAACGGCGTGCCGTCGGGCAGCATCAAAGTCGTGACCGAGCGCGGCACCACCTACCTGATGGGCCGGCTGACGGCGCAGGAACTGGCCGCCGCCACCGACGTCGCGCGCCAGACCGACGGCGTGCAGCGCGTGGTGCGCGTGGTCGACCTGATCGCCGACCCGACCGGCGCCGGCGGCCTGGCGAGCGGCACGGGCCCGCAGTCCAGCGCCGTGCAACAGACGACGGGCGCTGCGCCATTGACGCCAGTGAGCGGCGAGTCGGTGCCCGGCGTCGAGACGCACCCGGTGACGCAGCCGACCATCGTCAATGCACCGCAGCCGATTCAGGTGCAGACGCTACCACCGGTGAAGTAAAGACGAGAGCCCGTGAGCCGCGTGTGCCGGGCCGATCAGTTCGCGGGCAGCACGTTGGGCAGCCGCTCCAGCTGGCGGAAGCGGTTGGGGTCGAGTTCCACACCCTTGCGCGTCGCATAGATGGTCGAATTGCCGCTGTCGGTATAGACGTTGCTGTAGTTCGAATCCACTTTCATCACGCCGCCATCGGGCGCGCGGTAGTTGTCGCGCAGCGTGGTGACGTTGCCCCAACCCGCCAGCACGCTGGACTGCGCCTGCGAGCGCTGCTGGATGCTGTCGAAGTTGGACTGGATGGATTGCGAGGCCGCGCGTGTCTGCTCCTGCAGGAAGCGGCGCGATGCCTCCGTGCGCTTCTGGGCGGCCTGCAGGCGCTGGGCGTTGAGTTGCGACACGGCCCGGCTCACGGCTGCCTGCCACTGCTGGTTTTCGCTGAAGTTCTCCGCGAACAGCTGCAGCGAGCCCCGTTCGCGCTCATAGGCGTCGGGTACGGCGGAGTACATCAGCACGAACGGCACGCTCCACCGGAGCGTTTGCTTGGTGTAAGACGGCGACCGATAGTTCAGCTGGCTCGACACCACGGTGGCAAACGCTGAGGCCCGCAAGACTTTGCCTTTCTGCGAAAACTTCATGTGAGTGATCGCCGCCTTGACGCGGGTGGGCGCGGTCTGACCGGGCACGCCCTGCGCGGCCAGCTGCCGGTTGACCTGTGCCATGGCGGCGTCAAACGCGGCGGCGACGTCGCGCTCGAGATCGGCCAAGTCCTTTGACGAACCGGCGTCCTCGACCTGCGTGACCTGGATGTCCTGGATGGATGGGTCTGCACGGCGGATCAGGCGCTGCACGTAATCCGGCGGCGACATCAAGCGCAGCATGGATGTGCCGGTTTCTTCGTCGTAGGCGCCTTCCTGGTAGAGCTGCTCGCGCGGCACCGATCGCCCCATCATCGTCATCGACAGCGGATCCACGTAGCTCACGTTCGACATGCGCAGCACGGCCGCCTGCTCGCCGGGCGACATGGCCTGCATGAAGTATTCAGCCGGGTTGGAGGCGCTCTGCATCGTCCAGCTCACCTGACCCGTGCCTTTCCAGCCGGCTGGCATCAGCGTACGCGCCACCTCGATGCCCGACTTGGGGTCGGTCAATACCAGGCGCTCATACGCCTTGGCTTCGCCACGCTCCAGCAGCTGCTTTATCGCCGCCTGGCCGACGGCGTTCCTGGCGGGCGCCGGTGCGACGGCCGGCGGCACCGGCGCGGTCTCGCCAGATCCGCCGGCCGTCCCGTCAGGCGGTGCCGCAGGCTCCTCCTGGAAACCGTAATACGCGCCAATGGCCACGACCGCCAGTGCCGCACCCCACCACCATGCTTTTTTCATGCGCTCGGCCGTCTCAGTTGGGTTGTCCAATCCATGAATGTCTTCCTATTTCATCACGGCGTGGACCCTGGCAAAGAAAACGCCCTGTCCCTCTGGGAGAGCTTGGGTTGTGTGCTCTGGCGGCGCGTCATGAATTCCGGACGTCTCAGGGGCGCGCGGGCGGAATCGGCTCGTTCGGCGCGGGCGCTTCGGCCTGCAGCACGCGCGTCACGGTCAGCTCGCGGGAATAGGCGCTCATGTGGCCGTATTGGCCGGACCGGGACAGCTGCCCCTGCACGCGGATGCGGACCGGCGACACCGGCGGATGCTCGCGCTCGAAGCGGCCGTCCAGGTGGATGTGAAAGCGCTCGTTGACCGCGCTCAGATCGCCGTTCAGCCACCAGCGCACGCCCCGGCTGCCGACGGGCCGGAATTCGCTTTGCTCGAAGCCACCGAAGTAGTAGCCGTCATAAATCCCTTCGGAAGGCCAGTTCGACGACGGATCGGCGCAGGCAGGCAGACCCCCCAGACCGAGGCAAAGCGCGCCGGCCAGCACGGCGCGGCGTCGCGCCATGCGCTGGCGCGTCGGCGGGGGCGAAAAGGCGCGCGCGATCACTTCAACCGCTTGATCAGGCTGGACGTATCCCAGCGGCCGCCGCCCATTTGCTGGACGTCGGCGTAGAACTGGTCGACCAGGGCGGTGACCGGGACGCGGGCGCCGTTGCGCTTGGCTTCGTCGAACACCAGGCCGAGGTCCTTGCGCATCCAGTCGACGGCGAAGCCGAAGTCGAACTTGTCCTGCACCATGGTGGGGCCGCGGTTGTCCAGCTGCCAGCTTTGCGCCGCGCCCTTGCCGATGACGTCGAGCACTTGCGCCATGTCCAGCCCGGCGCGCTGGCCGAAGGCGATGGCTTCGGACAGGCCTTGCACCAGGCCGGCGATGCAGATCTGGTTGACCATCTTGGTCAGCTGGCCCGCGCCGCTGGCGCCCATCAGCGTGAACGCGCGCGAGAACGCCATGGCCACGGGCTTGACCGCGTCGAACGCAGCGGCGTCGCCGCCGCACATCACCGTCAACAGGCCGTTCTGCGCGCCCGCCTGGCCGCCCGACACCGGCGCGTCGATGAACTGCAGGCCGCGCGCGCTGGCTTCGTGCGACAGCTCGCGCGCCACGTTGGCCGATGCCGTGGTGTGGTCGACGAAGATGGCGCCTGCCTTCATGCCGGCCAAGGCGCCGTCGTCGCCCAGCACCACCGACCGCAGGTCGTCGTCGTTGCCGACGCAGCAGAACACGATGTCGGCACCCTGCGCCGCCAGTTTTGGGGTGTCAGCGCGCTTTACGCGCCCGGTGGCCGCCAGTTGTTCGCAGAATGCTGCGGATTTTGTAGCGTTGCGGTTATAGACCGTGACCGTGTGGCCGGCCAATGCCAGGTGGCCAGCCATGGGGTAGCCCATCACGCCCAGGCCCAGAAAGGCGACCTGGCGCGGCGTGGCGGGTTCGTACGTCTTGGTGTGGATGGTGGTGCTCATGCGGCCCATTCTAGGCCGCGCAAAGCACTCAGACGATATGCAGGTGTTCTGTCCCAGCGGCCAGGTCGAGCGAGCGGGCGCGCTGGCTGGTCAGCTTGATCTGCAGGCGCAGGTCGTTGGCCGAATCGGCGTTGCGCAGCGCGTCTTCGTAGCTGATCAGGTTGGCCTCGAAGGCGTCGAACAGCGACTGGTCGAAGGTCTGCATGCCCAGTTCGCGGCTCTTCTTCATGATCTCCTTGATCTCGCCCACCTCGCCCTTGAAGATCAGGTCGCTGATCAATGGCGAATTCAGCATGATCTCGACCACCGCGGTACGGCCCTGGCCGCTCTGCTTGGCGATCAGGCGCTGCGAGATCAGCGCGCGCAGGTTCAGCGACAGGTCCATCAGCAGCTGCTGGCGCCGCTCTTCCGGGAAGAAGTTGATGATGCGGTCGAGCGCCTGGTTGGCCGAGTTGGCGTGCAGCGTGGCCAGGCACAGGTGGCCGGTTTCGGCAAAGGCGACGGCGTGTTCCATGGTCTCGCGGTCGCGGATCTCGCCCATCAGGATCACGTCGGGTGCCTGGCGCAGCGTGTTCTTCAGGGCGGCGGTCCAGTCCTCGGTGTCGATGCCGACTTCGCGCTGCGTCAGGATGCAGTTCTTGTGCGGGTGCACGAATTCGATCGGGTCTTCGACTGTGATGATGTGCCCCTGGCTGTGGATGTTGCGCCAGTCCACCATGGCCGCCAGCGTGGTTGACTTGCCCGAGCCCGTGGCGCCGACCAGGATGGTCAGCCCGCGCTTGGACATCGCCACGTCCTTCAGGATCTGCGGCATGCCCAGCGCGTCGATGGTCGGCAGCTCCTGCGGGATGACGCGCATCACCACGCCCACGTGCCCCTGCTGCACGAAGGCGTTGCAGCGAAAGCGCCCGATGCCTGCGGGGCTGATGGCGAAGTTGCATTCCTTGGTGCGCTCGAACTCCGCCGCCTGCTTGTCGTTCATCACCGACCGGACCAGCGCCACCGTGTGCGCCGGCGTCAGGTTCTGCGACGACACCTTGATCACGCGGCCGTCCACCTTGATCGCCGGTGGAAAGTCGGCCGTGATGAACAGGTCGCTGCCCTTGCGCGTGAGCAGCAGCCGCAGCAGATCGCTGATGAACTTGCTGGCCTGATCGCGTTCCATGGTGGTTCCTTCATTGACGCCGCGTCGGCGTGATTTCAATCATCGGTCCGCAGCCCGCTCGAAGGGCCGCGGAGCAGGCCATGCCAGGGCGCCCGCGCAAGGGCTTGGCCCGCCCGCTGGGCGCGCCCCCGGACGGGGGGTGGCGAAACAATGCGCAGCATGTGGAGCCTGGGGGCGAGCCGTCTAGCCAGGGAAGTTTTCCGGAATCTTCGCCTTGCTGCGCGCCTCCGCCGTGCTGATCACGTTGCGGCGCACCAGCTCGGTCAGGTTCTGGTCCAGCGTCTGCATGCCCAGGCTGTTGCCGGTCTGGATGCTGGAATACATCTGCGCCACCTTGGCCTCGCGGATCAGGTTGCGGATGGCGGGCGTGCCCAGCATGATCTCGTGCGCCGCCACGCGGCCCGAGCCGTCCTTCAGCCGGCACAGCGTCTGCGAAATGACGGCCACCAGCGATTCGGACAGCATCGCGCGCACCATTTCCTTTTCTTCGGCGGGGAAGACGTCGATCACGCGGTCGATCGTCTTGGCCGCCGACGAGGTGTGCAGCGTGGCGAACACCAGGTGGCCCGTCTCGGCCGCCGTCATGGCCAGGCGAATGGTTTCGAGGTCGCGCATCTCGCCGACCAGGATGGCGTCCGGGTCCTCGCGCAGCGCCGAGCGCAGCGCGTTGGCGAAGCTGTGGGTCATGGGCCCCACTTCGCGCTGGTTGATCAGGCACTTCTTCGACTCGTGCACGAATTCGATCGGGTCTTCCACCGTCAGCACGTGCGCGTATTGCGATTCGTTCAGGTGGTTGACCATGGCCGCCAGCGTGGTCGACTTGCCCGAGCCGGTGGGTCCGGTCACCAGCACCAGGCCGCGCGGCTTGAGCGCCAGATCGCCGAAAATCCGGGGCGCGTTCAGTTGCTCCAGCGTCAGGATCTTGCTCGGGATGGTGCGCAGCACACCCGCCGCGCCGCGGTTCTGGTTGAAGGCGTTGACGCGAAAGCGCGCCAGCCCTTCGATCTCGAACGAGAAGTCGACCTCCAGGTTTTCTTCGTACACCTTGCGCTGGGTGTCGTTCATGATGTCGTAGAGCATCGCGAACACCTGCTTGTGGTCCAGCGGGTCGACATTAAGCCGACGCACATCGCCATGCACGCGGATCATCGGCGGCAAGCCGGCCGACAGGTGCAGGTCGGAAGCCTTGTTCTTGACGCTGAATGCCAGCAGTTGGGTGATGTCCACGTCGCGCGCCTCGAGAAAAGGAAATGTGGTGAAACCTGAGTTGCAGTTTGATACGCTGCGAGGATTATGACGATGATCGCCGGCAACCTCCAAGACGTGCGTGCACGGATTGCCACAGCCTGCCGCCGCGCCGGCCGCAACGTGGACGATGTCACGCTGCTCGCGGTGTCCAAGACCTTTGGCCCGGACGCGGTGCGCGCCGCGGCCGCCGCCGGCCAACGCGCCTTTGGCGAAAACTACGTGCAGGAGGGCCTGGACAAGATCGCCAGCTTGCGCGGCCTGGGCCTGGAGTGGCACGACATCGGGCCGATTCAAAGCAACAAGACGCGCGCCGTGGCCGAGCATTTCGACTGGGTACACACGGTCGACCGGTTGAAGATCGCCGAGCGCCTGTCGGCCCAGCGGCCCGAGACGCTGGCGCCCCTGCAGGTGTGTATCCAGGTCAACATCGACGGCGGGCCGGCCAAGTCGGGCGTGGCGCCGGCCGATGCGCTGGCGCTGGCGCGCGCCGTGGCCGCGCTGCCGCGCCTGAAGCTGCGCGGGCTGATGACGATCCCCGAGCCTGCTCCTGATTTTGAAGCTGCCCGCGCAGTCCACGCCAGCGCCAGAGCCCTGTTTGACCAATTAAACGCGGAAGGGCTGGCGCTGGACACGCTGTCCATGGGCATGAGCGATGACCTGGAAGCCGCGATTGCCGCGGGCAGCACCATGGTGCGCATCGGCACGGCGATCTTCGGCAGCCGGGCGCGCAGATAGCTGGCAACGGGGGCTGCGCAGCAAGCCCCCAACGAAAGGCCGCGGAGCAGGCCACCCGAGAACGCCGCGCTCGGGGTCCCCCCGAGCGCCAGCGTTGTCCCCCTGGGGGGAAGCCGCGAAGCGGCACAGGGGGGCTAGGGCCTGTTCACGCTATTTTTAGCCATGCGAACATGCTTGAAAGAGCGCCAATCTAGGCGCGCGACGACGCCCAGACCGGGTGTCTGCGCTAGGAGCGCAACGACGAGTGGCGGTTTTTCAAGCATGTTCCCTCCGGGTTGCGATCAAAAAGGCCATCGCCAGCGTTGCCATCCTTGCCAAGGTACCTACCTTGGCGGCGGCTGGCGCCTTGGCGAGTAGCCTTTTTGACTCGCAACGCATGGCTAAAAATAGCGTGAACAGGCCCTAGTTAAACACCACAGTGCGGTGCCCGTTCAGCAGCACCCGGTGCTCGCTGTGCCATT
>ENA-UPTA01002932-UPTA01002932.1-activated-sludge-metagenome-genome-assembly--contig:-NODE-2932-length-17205-cov-6.955569_pt1 | contig 17205 bp, 15 predicted proteins | sample MGYA00238184_ERZ773361 | MGnify/ENA primary metagenome ERZ773361 (study PRJEB29100, sample SAMN05720205) | activated sludge metagenome | isolation source: anaerobic digester from wastewater...
GGGGACGCTTATTTCGTCCGCCCGGCATCTCGGGGTGGCCACGGTTTTTTTCGTCGCCCCGACTACGCGGGAGGAACGCCTGGGACTCATTACCCGGTCGGCCACGGGTTTTATTTATTATGTATCGGTGGCCGGGGTAACCGGCGCCCGGACGGTATTGCCGGCGGATATTTTACGCCATGTCCGGGCTGTTAAGCAGGCCTGCCAGACCCCGGTGTGTGTCGGTTTCGGCATATCAACGCCTGAACAGATCCGTACGATCAGCCGGGCCGCGGACGGGGTGATCGTCGGCAGCGCTATTATTAAGGAAATTGAAAAACATGCAGGGAGAAGCACTCTGGTCCGGGAGGTCAGCCGGGTTGTCAGGGATATGGCTTCCCCGTTAAAGGCTGGGGAGGGAAGAGGATAGCGATGTATCAGAAAGACGTGCTGGATAATGGGGCGAGGATTGTGACCCATGATATGAAGGAGCGGGAAAGCCTTTCGATCGGGGTCTGGATCGGGGTGGGGGGGCGTTATGAAGATGATCAAGTGAAGGGAGCGGCGCATTTCCTGGAACACCTGGCTTTTAAAGGCAGCGCCCACTATTCCTGTGAAGACATCAAAGGCCGGATTGAAGGGGTGGGGAGGAGCCTGAATGCTTTTACCGCCGAAGAGCAGACGTGTTATTACGCCAAGATTCCGGCCCGGTATATGGAATCGACCCTGGATATTCTGCTGGATATCGCTCTGGAACCTTTGCTGAAGAAAAAAGATGTTGAGCGGGAGCGGACCGTGATCCTGGAAGAAATTAAGATGTACAAGGATCTCCCGCAGTATTATGTGGTGGATTTGTTGGAAGGGATGATGTGGCCGGGCCACCCTCTTGGGAAAAATTTAGCGGGAACCCCGGAATCGGTCGGGCAGATGTCTCACCGGGACCTGAAAATGTTTCATCATGATTATTATGTCCCCACCAATGTTGTTGTGGCGGCTTGCGGTAAAGTGCAGCACAAACGATTTGTGGCCGCCGTACGTAAAAAAATCGCTGCATTTCATTCTGGGAAAAAATTGTCCTGCCTCGCGGCGGATAACAGCCAACGGCCCGCTGCGGTTCTGTCTTCTCCCCGGCCGATTGAGCAGATGCATCTCGCGATGGGGATGCCGGGTTATCACGATGATCACGCGGATAAATATATTTTGAATATGTTGCATGTTATCTTGGGGGGGAATATGTCGAGCCGCTTGTTTAATGAGGTGCGTGAGAAGCGCGGCCTGGCTTATTCCATTTCCACGTCTGTCAAGGCGCTGTCCGATACCGGTATGTTTATGGTGCGGGCCGGGGTGGATACCCAGAAGCTTGAGCAGGCGGTGGAGGTGATCCTGAAGGAATTGGAAAAAATCAAACGGCGGGGTGTTTCCGAAAGTGAGTTTCAGAGGGCTAAAGATTATTATAAGGGGCAGGTCCTGATAGGTTTGGAGGACACGCTCGATCACATGATTTGGCTGGGGGAGTCTGTGTGTGCGCATGACCGGATAAGGACTTTGGAGGAGATTATGGGAAAGATCAACAAAATCCGCATGGAGGATGTTTCCCGGGTCGCCAAGGATGTCTTGCAGGCGCCCCGTTATAATCTGTCGCTGGTCGGTCCTATCTCGGATGCGCAGAAGGGGGCTCTTTCGCGTTTAGTCGGTTGCCCCGGGTAGTCTTCTGGCGGTCGAGTTTTTTCGGGGAGGGAAGAGAGGGCCGCGGCCCGTAGAGGTCTTTTTCCGTCGTCCATGGGGAGCGATTTTTCTTTTTTAATTTGACAACTTTTGTATTATCGGTTAGACTCAATCTAATTCTTAAACGTTATCAATTCCAAGGAGGTCAGCATGGAAGAATTGTCATTTTATGATGTAAAAACCAAAAATAAGTTTTCAACGAGTGATTATGAGGTTCGGGAAAAAAGCGGAAAATATTTTGCCGTAACAAAGTCCAAAGCCGGCACTCACGAATGCTGGCGGGTTCTTGGGAAAGAACTGGCTGAAAAGCTCAAAAAGAAATAGAGGTAACGGAGTTGAGCGGGACAGCCAGGATTTAGGATAATAAAGATTAGCTGTGACATCTCTGAAATTAGCCAAAACAATCGCAGAACTAGCTGCTGACAAAAAGGCAGAGGATATCCGTATCCTCAACATGCGAAAAGTAGCGAATTTTTGCGATTTTTTTGTTGTTTGTACGGGCAATTCAGATCGGCATGTTAAGGCGATTGCCGATGGCATTGATGAGGGGCTTGATCTGCATGACGTTAAAGCCCGGCGCGCTTCAGGATGGCAAGACAGCCGATGGGTGATTCTCGACTTAGGAAACGTGGTGGCGCATATTTTTGATCGGGAAGCCCGGGAATTTTACGGGCTGGATTATCTTTGGCAGGAAGCTAAAGTCGTTCCCTGGCCGAAATAGCGCGTCCTTCCCCCTATGAGCCGTCGTGTCCTTTACGCGTCAACAGGGTTTCCCGCCGAATGATGCAATATCCCGCTTGTAAAGAAAACAGCTGGTCTATTTTAGAAGGTGTTTTTATTTTTTATACTTATAAAAATATAAAAATAATATAGAAATGAAGTTATCAACCTTTAGACAGAATCTCAGTGAGTGTATTCATCATGGCGTTAGTTGTTTCTTTCCTGATCCCGATCAAATCCCTCCCATTATCCTTGATATCCCCCAAGATAAAATCCGCGGTGAATTTTCATGCAATATCGCTCTTCAGTCTGCCCGTATTTTAAAAAAGTCTCCGATGGAACTGGCGGCGGCGTTTGTTGAGGCGGTCAGCCGGCAAATTCAGACCGCCGGCCTTGATGACAGGATTGAACGGGTGGAAGCGAAACAGCCCGGTTTTATTAATTTTTACCTGGCCGACACGGCCTTCTATGATATCTTGGAACAGGTTTTTGCGGAAGGGGAAGATTACGGGCGTTCTTGTCTGGGGCAAGGGAAGAAAATTCAGATTGAGTTCGTTTCTGCGAATCCCACGGGACCGCTTAGCGTGGCGCATGCCCGGCAGGCGGCTGTGGGGGATTGCCTGGGAAATGTCCTGCGGTTTTCGGGTTTTGAGGTGACGAAAGAATATTATGTGAACGATGAAGGGAACCAAATTAATATCCTGGGCCGTTCTATCCTGGCCCGCGCCCGTGAAATTCTGGGCGATACACAATCCATATTCCCGGAAGACGGATATCAGGGGGATTATATCCGTGACATGGCCCGTGTCTTTATTGAGCAGGGCAAGGTTGTCTCCTTATCTGATTTGGAAAGCCGGCCGCCAGGGGACTTCTCCCGCTTCGGGGTGGAAACCCTGATGGCGGTTATTCAGAAGGAACTGAAAGATTTTGGCGTGCAGTTTAACACCTGGTCCTATCAGTCCCGTGTCGCCTCCCGTGCTCATGTGGAGAAGACACTGTCTTTTTTGGAAGAGAAGGGGTTCCTTTATGAGAAAGAAGGGGCGTTATGGTTTTCTTCGACCCGGTTTGGAGATGATAAAGACCGGGTTTTAAGGAAAAGCGACGGGGCCTACACTTACTTTGCCCCGGATATCGCCTATCATCAGAACAAGTTTTTGCGTGGATTTGATAAGGTGGTGAATATTTGGGGCCCGGATCATCATGGGTATATCCCCCGCCTGAGCGCGGCGGTCGAAGCTCTGGGGCAGGCTCCCGATGCCCTGAAAGTCCTTATTGTGCAACTGGCCACGCTTTACCGGGATGGGCAGCCGGTTTCCATGTCAACGCGCCGAGGCCAGTATATTTCTTTGCGGGAAGTCATGGATGAAGTTGGGATGGACGCCGCCAGGTTTTTTTTCCTGATGCGCAGCATCAAGGCCCAGCTGGATTTTGACCTGGAATTAGCCAAGAAAGAAACTCCGGAAAATCCGGTTTATTATATCCAGTATGCGCATGCCAGAATACACAGTATTGTGGCGAAAGCCCGGGAAGTCAATCTGGAGGCGCGGACAGAGGGGTTTAAGGCGCTGGTGCAGGAAGAGGAGCAGGATCTCATGAAAACGATCGGGCGGTTTACCGATGTCCTGCATATGTGTTGTCATCAATGGGATGTCTTTGCGTTGGTCAGTTATTTACTGGAATTGGCCACAGCGTTTCACCGGTTTTATGATAAGCACCGCGTTGTCGATGTGGAGGCCCCCGATTTATCCTCAGAAAGATTGGCCTTAATCGTTGCCACACGTATCGTCCTGGCCAATGGTTTGCGTCTTGTTGGCGTCAGCGCCCCTGTCCGGATGTAAGGCCAGGATGGCAAGATATTTCTCGCCGTTATTATTTTATTTAACTAGGAAAGGTCCATGTCGGAGCTGATGTTAACAAAACAATGGAATGTGTTGAAACCTGACAGGGAACGCCAAGCCTGTTTAAGCCGTGAATTGGGGGTTGATCCCGTCATCGCGCAATTGCTTATGAACCGGGGCATACAAAGCCTGGAAGATGCGGACAGGTTTCTTTTTGCCGGGCTTGATAAAATTCATGACCCGTTTCTTTTGAAAGATATCGATAAAACGCTGGCCCGTATCCGGATGGCACGGGAAAAAGGCGAGCGGGTCCTGATTTTCGGCGATTATGACGTGGACGGGATTACATCAACGGCGGTCCTTTATCATTATTTGCGTGCTTTAGGAATCGACGCCGTGACCCACCTTCCGCACCGGATGTATGATGGATATGGATTAAACGAGAATGTCTGTCAGATAGCCAGGGATAAGGGGGCGTCGTTGGTTATCGCCGTTGATTGCGGGATCACGGCTTTCAGGGAAATCGAATTGCTGCAACAGGAAGGGCTGGACTGTCTTGTTATTGATCATCATGAGCCCTCGGAAAGGGGCATCCCGCCGGCCTATGCGGTGATTGACCCGAAAAGGAAAGATTGCCCGTATCCGTTTAAGCACCTCGCCGCCGTTGGCCTGGTCGCTAAATTGGGGCAGGCTTTGTTTGGCGGTATTCAGGAAGATCATCTGGATTTGATCGCTCTGGGGACGGTCGCGGACGTTGTCCCGTTGCGGGACGAGAACCGGGTTTTTGTCAAGATGGGGTTGCCCAGGATCGGTCAGACCAAAAATAAGGGATTGTCGGCTCTTCTGGACGTGGCCCGTATCCGGGGTAAAAAGATGAAGCCTTATCATGCGGGATTTATTTTAGGCCCGCGGATCAACGCGACCGGACGCATGGGGTCGGCCCAGCAGTCTCTGGACCTTTTGTTGAGCGAAGATATCCATGAGGCGCAAACTTTGGCGCGGGTTATGGAGAACCTCAATAATGAACGGCAAAAGCTGCAGCGCGATGTCGTCCAGGAAGCCTTGACCCTTGTGGAACAGGAAGTTAATTTCCAGGACCGCAAGATTATTGTGGTGAGCAAAGAAGGTTGGCATAAGGGCGTGTTGGGTATCGTGGCCTCCCGCCTGGCGGAAATCTATTACCGCCCGACCATCGTGATATCTTTGCAGGATGGGGTGGGGACGGCTTCCGCCCGCTCGATCGCCGGCTTCCACCTGCATGAGGCCCTGGAGTCGTGTTCCGGGATGCTGGAAAATTTCGGGGGGCATAAACTGGCTGCCGGCCTGACGATCTTAGAGCCTAATATCGGGAAGTTTACGCAGTCAATCAATTATTTTGCCCGCCGGTATATTCCCGGACGGCACCTGGTTCCGGTTTTGGATATTGATCAGGACCTGCCCTTGTCTTCCCTGACTTTCAGTTTGCTGGAAACCATTGAGAGGCTGGAGCCGTACGGTGAGGGCAACCCCGAGCCGCTGTTCTGTTCCCGGAATTTACGGGTCAAAAGCCACCCGGTGATCCTGGGACGGGAAACTTTAAAATTTTGGGTTACAGACGGGGATATCACGGTTTCGGCCGTTGGGTTCGGCCTGGCAAAATACCGGGACCTGGTGAGGTTCGGAGAGCAGGTTGATTTGGCTTATCAGCCGATCATTGATGATTGGAACAAAGCCCCTACGATCCAGTTGAAGATCAAAGATTTAAAGATGAGTGAATAGAAACGGCGTGAGGGATTTTAACGGAATCAGGCTTTTGTGATTTTTTCAGCCTTGAGACACTTGGTGCAGACATGAATTCTTTTGGTGGTTCCTTTAATCAGGACTTTAACTCTTTGTAGGTTGGGGAGGAACTGCCGGGGAGATTTTCCCACGATCTTAGACCCCGCGCCGCCTTTCCGGCGAATCATACCTCGTCTTTTATATTGACGCCCGGAAGCCGGACCTTTTCCGCATATTTCGCATACTTTTGACATAATTGTTGCCTTTAATAAATAGTCTCGGATGATGGGTTAAAAGTTATTTGAAAAATTAGTATATCGGATTTGTGATATTTGTCAAGAATAATATTTTTCTATCCTTTAATGAATCGGGGGTCGGCATGGAACACATGACAATAGATTTTGGCAACATCCCGCCGTATCAAAAACGGTGTTTCGTCCCGGAATCGGCTCATCTCCGGGACAGGGAAACCGTCCAGGGGCTTTTTCAGCAATTGCTGTCCCGGGTTGTCCGGTCTGCAGAAGACCGGGACGCCTGGGTCTTGGCGCGTTCGGAAATGGAAGCGGCCCTGGATCAGGAAGCCGCAGGGCTTTATATCCGGATGACCTGTTATACGGATCATGAGCCGTTTGCGCAGGAATATAAAGATTACGTCGAAACGGTCGCCCCGGTTATCAAAAAGTTTAAGCATGATTTGGATCTGAAATTCCTTGCCTTAGCCGAAGATTTTCCTTTGGAGGCACCGTTTGACGGCATGTATGAAAAGGAAATCAGGGCGGATGTCGAATTATTCCGGGAGGAGAATATCCCGCTGGCGACGGAAATTGATCTTTTGTCCCAGGAGTATCAGGCGTTATGCGGAGGGTTGACGGTTTTTTTTGACGGGGAAGAAAGAACGCTCCCTCAGATGAACCGGTACTTGCAGAATCCCGATCGCCGGCTGCGCGAAGCCGCCTGGCGGGCCGCTGCCGACCGTCGCTTGAATGAACGGGCCCGTTTTGACGAACTGTTTGACCGGATGGCGGTGCTAAGAGGGCGGCAGGCCCGGAACGCTGGTTTTGAACATTTTACGCTTTATCAGTTCCGTGCGTACCACCGTTTTGATTATACTCCCCGGGAGTGTTCGGCTTACCACCAGGCGGCCCGGGACATGCTCGTCCCGTTATGGGAGAAAATTTTACGCCGCCGGCACAAGGCTTTGGAACTTGACGCTTTGAGGCCCTGGGACACAGAAGTGGATCCATTAGGACGCCCGGCCTTGAGCCCTTTTAAAGAGGTTGGGGAGTTGACGCTGGGGGTGGGAAATATCCTTAAGAAAATCCATCCGGAATTTTTCCGGGCTTTTAAAATGATGCTGGATAACGGGCTTCTGGACCTGGCCAGCCGCAAAGGAAAGGCCCCGGGAGGGTATCAGCATACCCTGGCGGAAGCCAGAAAGCCTTTTATATTTATGAATGCGGTGGGACTTGACGGGGATGTCCGCACCCTTCTGCATGAGTCAGGACACGCCTACCATGCTTTGGCTTGCGCGCATCATGCTTTGTATCCTTACCGGAACGCGCCGATTGAATTTTGTGAAGTGGCTTCTATGAGCATGGAGCTTTTAGGGGGGGAATTCCTTGCGGAGTTTTATAATGAGGAAGATCTCCGCCGTTCGCATGAGAGGCATTTTGAGGATATCGTGTGGACCCTGCTTTGGGTGGCCACGATCGATGCTTTCCAGCACTGGATTTACGGGCACCCCGGCCATACCCCTCAGGAGAGGACGCAGGCCTGGCTCGAGATCTATTCCCGGTTCGGAGGGAATCTTATTTCCTGGCAAGGATTGGAACGTTATGCGGAGGGGTTGTGGCAACGGCAGATGCATATTTTTGAGGTTCCTTTTTATTATATTGAATATGCGATCGCCCAAATTGGAGCGTTGAGGATATGGCTGGGGATGAAAGAGAACCGTGCCGATGTTTTGGGGAAATTTATTGAGGCCCTGGCTTTGGGAGGCTCAAGACCATTGCCGGAGCTGTTTTGCGCGGCGGGATTGGAATTTGATTTCTCCTCTAGGGCTTTGGCTCCGTTGATTCCCGCTATTGAGGGGGAATTGGGATTGTAAGCGTCAGGAGCCGGGGATAAAGAATAAAACTTGTTCCGGACTTTCTTTGCGGGTAAAATAGAAAAAAGCCAATTTATATTATTCTTAAATGGATATGGAGGCCTCCATGAATCGAAACTTACGCGTGATTTTGTTTTGTCTGGGATGGTTTACGGTGGCGGTTCCGCTTGCCGGGGCTGATGAGTTTACGGATCAGAAAATATCTCAACTTGAAGCCAAGGTGTCGGCGATGGAGCAGTACATTGAAGATTTGGCTCCGCGGTTGAATAATTTTTCAAAAGACCTCTATGACACGGTTGACCAGCGTATGCGTTTTTCTTCCGATAAGGTTGTTGTCCTGAATCCTATTTCAAAAAAGTTTGTGAAGATTGAAACGAATGGCGGGGATTTTTTGATCGCGGTTGAAAACATGAGTAAAATCCGCAATGGATACCGGCTCACTTTTCGTATCGGGAACCCCAGTGTGGCGACAATCAGCAACATTAAACTTCGTTTGCTTTGGGGGAAACGGTGGGATCCGAAGAATGTCCGCCCGACATATGAGGACTGGCGTAAATCTCTGGTCGGCGCGGAATACACATTTAACGGCACGATGGCTCCCAATGCCTGGACCCAGGTCAGTGTTGATGCGACTCCCGCCAATATACGCCAGTTTGATCATTTGGAGTGTGAGATGACGGTCGGGGCCGTGGAACTGATGAGTGTACAACAATAACAGGCTGATATCAGAATAGGCGCTGGCGCAGGTTTGGATTGCCCGATGAGGGAAGGGGGAGAAAATGAGACAGTGGAAAAAGACGTTTTGTGTCTTGGGGAGCCTCGTTGTCCTTTATGCTTGGGGGACTTTCTTGCCGGTTTGTTCAGGCGGGGATCTTGTCCTGGGGCTGGCCAGTAATACATATTATGATATTTATCTCGGGGGGGCGTCGGACAGCGGCACGGTTATAAAAAGCGTGCAAATTGTCGATATCCGTCAATATGAAGGGCTTATTTTTCTTGTTGTCCGCCCGGACAGCTTTTCTCTCGGGCAATCGGAAGGGCTGATCCTGCTGGAGAATGTTAAAGCCATTCTGCCTACGTTAAAGTTTAAAACCTCCTCTATTAAAGACGGAATTCATTATCGTAAATAAAGGATAGCTCTTGAACTCTCAACGGGCAGGAGAAAAAATTCTTAAGGCGGGGCGCTATATTCATCTTCTGGCTTGCGATACCTGGGAATATGTCCGGAGAGCCAATTGCAGCGGGATTGTCATCATCCTTGCTGTGACGGAGGACCAGCGCGTCGTGTTGGTGGAGCAGTACCGTGTGCCTGTCGGAGGCCCCGTGATTGAACTCCCTGCCGGTTTGGTCAATGACCGTCCGGGCAAGAAGCATGAAAGCTTGGCCGCGGCCGCCAAGCGCGAGCTATGGGAAGAAACCGGGTACCAGGCCCGCCGGATGGTCAAGCTGACAGAAGGGCCGGCCGCGTCCGGGTCGTCATCGGATATTATCGTTTTCTTTAAGGCGGAAGGCTTACGCAAGACCGGGGAGGGAGGAGGCGACGACAGCGAAGCCATAACGGTTCACGAAATCCCTCTCTCTGAGGTGCCGTCTTGGCTGCGGCAGAAACGCCGGCAGGGACTCCATGTCGATCCTAAAATTTATACTGGACTTTATTTCTTAAATCCCTATAATAATCCCCAATAATCCCTTAGATTTAACCTTTTCGTTTCATAAATTGTCAAAACCAAGGAGTGAAAGATGGTATCGTACAAGGAATTAGGCTTTGTCAATACGCGGGAGATGTTTAAAAAAGCTGTTGGAGGCCAGTATGCTGTCCCGGCGTATAACTTTAACAATATGGAACAACTGCAGGCCATCATCACCGCATGTCTGGAAACACAGTCCCCGGTCATTCTTCAGGTTTCCAGCGGCGCCAGGAAATATGCTGACCAGACCCTGCTGCGTTATATGGGGCAGGGGGCGGTCGCCATGATGAAAGAGCATGCCAGGCAAAAAGGTTTGAAAGAGATTCCTATTGCGCTTCACCTGGATCACGGGGACACGTTTGAGCTGTGCCAGTCCTGTATTGAATTCGGTTTCTCCTCGGTAATGATCGATGGGTCGCATCATCCTTACGACAAGAATGTGGAACTGACCCGAAAAGTGGTTGAATACGCTCACCAATATGATGTGACCGTGGAAGGGGAGTTGGGGGTTTTGGCCGGGATCGAGGATGCTGTTGTTGCGGAAAAATCGACTTACACTCAGCCGGAAGAGGTGGAGGATTTTGTGAAGAAGACCGGCGTTGATTCCCTGGCTATCTCGATTGGGACATCCCATGGCGCCAATAAATTCAAACCATCCCAGTGTACCCTGAACGCCGACGGCATCCTTATTCCGCCGGAATTGCGGTTTGATATCCTGGAAGAAATTGAAAAACGCATCCCCGGGTTCCCGATTGTTTTGCACGGGTCGTCATCGGTGCCGGTTGAAGCGGTCAAGATCATTAATGCCAATGGGGGGGCGTTGAAGGACTCCATCGGTATCCCGGAAGAACAATTGCGCAAGGCCACCAAGTCGGCGGTGTGCAAAGTGAACATCGATTCCGACGGCCGTCTTTGGATGACAGCGGGAATCCGGAAGCATTTCGCCGAGAACCCGGCCGACTTCGACCCGCGGAAATACCTGGGGCCGGCCCGCCAGCTGCTGGTTGAAATGTATAAACACAAAAACGAAAAGGTGCTTGGCTCCGCCGGAAAAGCATAATTTAAAAAACCGGGGTGTTGTGGAGCCTCCCCCTGTTTTTCTGTTAATTCTGAGGAGAGATCTATGTATAGGGAACAGATTAAAGTTCTGGACTGCACAATCCGCGACGGCGGTTTAATTAATAATCACCAGTTTGACGAACGCTTTGTCCGGGAGGTCTTCCGGGCCGTGTCTGCTGCCGGGGTTGATTATATGGAGATCGGGTATAAAAATTCCCGGGAACTCTTCTCTTCTCAGGAGTATGGGGCCTGGAAGTTTTGTGATGACGATCTTATCCGCGTGGTTGTCGAAGGTGTTGAGCCCGCCGCTAAAATATCGGTTATGGTGGATGTGGGGAGAGTCAACCTCGATGATATTAAGCCCAAGAATGAAAGCCCGGTCGATATGATCCGGGTGGCGGCGTATTCCAAGGATGTTGATAAGGCGATTAAAATGGTCAACGATTTCCATGATAAGGGGTATGAAACTACGATCAATATCATGGCGATTTCTCACGATCACGCACCGCAGTTGAGGGAGGCCGTCACGCAGATTGAAGAAGAAAGCAAGGCGGATGTGGTTTATATCGTGGACAGTTTCGGATCCCTTTATCAGGAGTCAACGGAAGATCTGGTTAAGCTTTTTAAAAGCATCGTTAAAACCAAAGAGGTCGGGTTCCACGGACATAACCACCAACAATTGGCTTTTAGCAATACGATTGAGGCCATTATCCACGACGCGAATTTTATGGACGCGACCGTTTACGGTATTGGGCGGGCGGCCGGCAACTGCCCGCTTGAGTTGCTGATCGGTTTCCTCAAAAATCCCAAGTTCGATCTGCGCCCTCTCCTTGATTTAATTTCCCAAGAATTTATCCCGTTGCGCCAGCGCATTGAGTGGGGATATATTATTCCGTACGCCATTGCCGGGATGCTGAATGAGCATCCCCGGGCAGCCATGGCTCTGCGTCAGAGCGCCCAAAAAGAGAACTACCGGGAATTTTACGAAGGTTTACTTAACACCGGGCTGGAATAATTTGACTTCATGAAGCTTCAGCAATTTCAAAAACTTCCGGTTTTGGGGATTTTGCGGGGAGGCACCCCCGACATTATTCCTGCTTTGGCCGAGACGCTTGTCGTCGCGGGGTTAGAGACAGTGGAAATCACCCTGAACACACCGCAGGCGCCGGTCATGATTCAAGAGATGGTGCGGTCCGGTGGGGGCCGTCTGGTGGTGGGGGCGGGGACGGTCCTGACCCGGGATGCCGCTGCCATGGCCAGAGATGCCGGGGCGACATTTATTGTTTCCCCTGTCTTGATCGACGAAGTCGCGGCTTTCTGCGTTACCTGTAAGATGCCTTTTTTCCCGGGGGCGCTGACGCCTCAGGAGATTTATCAGGCCTGGCAGGCGGGGGCGGCCATGGTTAAGGTGTTTCCGGCAAAATTTTTCGGCCCGGCTTATTTTAAAGAAATCAAGGGGCCGTTTGCGGAGATCGGCCTCTTGGCTTGCGGGGGCGTGACTCCGGAAACCCTGGCGTCTTATTTCGTCAATGGGGCCTCGGCCGTAGCTTTCGGCGGCAGTGTTTTTCGCCGGGAGTGGTTGAATCCCGGGGGGCTCTCCCGCATCGCAGAGGGCGTCAGGCTTTTGCTTCAAGCTTATCGTACGTTAGCTTAAAAATGAGTTCGCGGGATGCCCGGTGTGGCATGTGTAAAATTTGCGATGAACTGTCTTTGTTTTTTGGATCCGGAGTCCTCCACGATCGGGCCGTGGGGGGATCTCCGGGAACAATGCAGGATGAAAGGACTATTAATATTTGCGAGATATGAGGTTAGGGAAGTCATTCGGAATAATTCTGTTGACAAACTCCTTAGGAAAGTTACAATAAGATAACCATATGGAGGAGGTCGATATGTCAAATTTTAATAATGTTGATTTCGAAAAATTATTAAGTGACAAACGGGTCATTGCAGAGATAGAACGCCACCTGTGGATAGAAAGCGAGAAGGCGGGGCATGATATCGGGTATGAGCGGGCTAAGGAAGAATGGTTGCGGAATTTTTCTGGTGCCTGGATGAAACAAAATATGCCAGAAGACATTATCAATGCTCAGAAAGCTGCCCGCCAGGCGGCTGTGCCTTCCGTCAAGACATCGAAGAAGAACTCCACGAAAAGACGCCGGGCTAAATCATACATTTGAAGAGGGGTGTTTGGAGAGAGGGCAGGATTTGACCGCCTCCAGAGTATGCCGGAGGCGGTTTTTTTGTCCGCTTCATGGGCATGGAATTTATCTGTGTCTGGGGCAAGGTGCCTTTGAAGAGGAAGAGGGTATTTTAATTTCAAAGCAGAGGACGAAACAGAGGGGTTTGTTATTACAAAGGAAAAGATATGGCTTATTCATTAAAGAAATTGAAAGATTTTTCTGGCCGTCCAGGCCCGTTACTTTTAATCATTATGGATGGAATCGGCCTTGGCAAGCACGATGAAAGTGACGGCGTTTATATGGCCAAGACCCCGGTGCTCGACCAGCTTTTCAAAAGCCGTCTTTATACGACTCTGCAGGCCCACGGGACAGCCGTGGGGATGCCTTCTGACGACGATATGGGCAACAGCGAAGTCGGGCATAATGCGCTTGGGGCCGGCCGGGTCTTTGCCCAAGGGGCCGCCTTGGTCAATCAATCCATTGACTCGGGGGCGATTTTTACGACCTCAACGTGGTCTCAGCTTGTTGGCCGGGTTGCAGCCACGAATAAAACTTTTCACCTCATCGGGCTCTTGTCCGATGGGAATGTTCATTCTCATATTGAGCACCTTTTCGCTATTTTGCGGAAGCTGGCGCAAGATGGGGTCAGGCGCGTGCGGTTGCATATCCTTCTCGATGGAAGAGATGTTTATGAAAAATCCGCGTTAACGTATATCGAACGAACTGAAAACGTTTTGAGCGAACTTAACAAAAAAAACGGGATGGATTACCGTGTCGCTTCCGGCGGGGGACGCATGGTCACGACGATGGACCGCTATAACGCGGACTGGAGCGTTGTTAAACGTGGGTGGGACGCCCATGTCCTTGGGCGGGGACGGATGTTTTCTTCCGCGCAAGAGGCCGTCACGGTATACTACAACGAAGACCCGGGCATAACGGATCAATATTTAGACTCCTTTGTCATCGCCGAACACGGCGCCCCGGTGGGAACGATCCAGGACGGGGATTCCGTGGTTTTTTATAATTTCCGAGGAGACCGGGCGATTGAGTTGTCCCGGGCTTTTGAGGAAACGAATTTTAAAGAGTTTGACCGCGTCCGGGTTCCGGATGTTTTATATGCAGGGATGATGGAGTACGACGGAGACCTGCATATCCCCCGGCATTATCTTGTCAACCCTCCGCAGATCGACCGGCCGGTCAGTGCTTATTTATGCGGCAGCGGCGTGACTTCTTTTGCGATATCGGAAACCCAAAAATTTGGCCATGTCACGTATTTTTGGAATGGGAACAACTCGGGATATATTGATGAAACTTTGGAGAAATATGATGAGGTGCCGTCGGATAAAGTCCGCTTCGATACCGCCCCCCGGATGAAAGCCAAAGAAATCACGGAGATGACGACACAGTATTTACGCAGCGGCAAGTACAAATTTGGCCGGATTAATTTTGCTAACGGCGATATGGTGGGGCATACGGGGATCCCCGGGGCTATCATCACTGCGGTAGAAACAGTTGATGCGTGCGTAGGGGAACTGATCGAAGTTGTGAAGGAACTCTCCGGCATTGTCGTCGTCACGGCCGATCATGGCAACGCCGATGAAATGTATACTATAAAAAAGGGACAAAAAATTGTCAGTACGGCACACTCATTAAATCCAGTTCCATTTGTAATTATTGACAAAGGTTATAAAAATGAATATAATATAGTCGAATCACCTAAGCGGGGGTTATCTAACGTGGCGGCTACTTTGCTTAATTTGTTAGGCTACGAAAAACCCGATGACTACGACTCTTCATTGATCGCTTTTAATAGATAATAATGATTGAGGACATACTGTAAAGGTGGTTTTACGACTTATGAAACTCATTTCTAATATTTTTCAAGGAATATTCGATCCCATGCTAGGATGACTGGTATGGGATTTTTTATATATAGCTTTTGGGGGAGGGAAGAGGTAATGTTGTCCATGGGTATTTTGCCGGATTTCCCGGTAAAACATCTCTTTTTTCTCTGCGGTATTATTCTTAAGTAGTTCTGCATCACGAAAATTCTGCGGTAAGTTGTGATTTGACCGCAATATTAATTAAAAAAATATATATAAAAAATAAGAATGCTGAATTCTTGTTCCCAATGCTTTTAAAGTGATTTTTTGTAATTAAATCATTGGGAAACAAGAAGTTAGGAAAGAAATATATCAGAAAGAGGGGATTGCTAATCTTTCTTTTATATGATAATATTTAAAAATCTAATAATATATAATAAGGATTTAATCTTTTAAAATACATATTTATGTAACTCTAAAAGGAGTAGTCAAATGTTCCCAATAATTTCTAAACCAAGACAAAACAATTTACTGCAAAAATTATCTTGTACTCTTCTTGTCTTAATTTTGACTCTTTCCTTCGTTTTTCCCCCCACATTTAGCTATGCCGAATTATTAGATTTACCTGACCCGGGAACCTCAGTTTTCTTCAGTAAAGGGTACCAACCCGCGGTCATTACCGGGGTTATGGTCAATTCGGAGGATCCATTATTATTTGATTTTATTATTGATAGAGGGGATTCCGGGCTGACCGGGGAGGCTCTTGAGCAGGAAACGCAAAGATTGGTTAAATATTTTCTGGCGGCCCTGACTATCCCGGAAGAAGAGGTTTGGGTTAATCTTTCCCCTTATGAAAGAGAAATGATGATTCCTTTTGCCCTTGGTATTACGGAGATGGGAAAAGATATGTTGGCGCAGGATTATCTTTTGAAACAAATGACGGCTTCCTTAACACATCCGGATTCCGACATTGGCAAGAAATTCTGGGAAAAAATTTATGAGAAGGCTTATAAGCTTTATGGAACAACGGAAATCCCGATCAACACCTTTAGCAAAGTCTGGATTGTCCCGGAAGACGCTGTTGTTCTGGAAAAAGAGGGTACGGCGTATGTGGTGGACAACACTTTGAAAGTAATGCTTGAGGAAGATTATTTGGCTATAGAGAAAAATTTGAATAACACTGAAATCGGGACCGACCAACTTACCAAAGAACGGGTGGAATATATTAATAACCTTTCGGCAGATATCGTCAACGAAGTCATCCTTCCGGAATTAGCCAAAGAGATCAATGAGGGCAAGAATTTCGCATTAGTCCGCCAAGTTTATAATTCTGTTATTTTGGCGACATGGTATAAAGACCGCTTAAAGGAAACATTACTAGGCCGTGTTTATGTGGACCGTAATAAAGTTGCCGGGGTGGATGTTGCAGATAAGACCTTAAAAGAAAAAATTTATACCCAATATATGGAAGCGCTTAGGCAGGGTGTGTATAACTTTATTAAGGAAGATGTGGACCCCTCCAATCAATCAACTTTACAGCGCAGATACTTTTCCGGTGGGATTGAATTTGCAATTGATGTTAATAAAACCAGCAGCCCGATTTTGTTGGGTCAAAAAGCTCAAAGTAATTGGAAGGAAATTTCAACGGGTATTGAAACAAAAGAGAAAGCATTCGATAATGTGGAGCGTTTCGTCCGGGCCAGAGTTGGGCTAAACGCGTCAGCACCGATTTTGATGAACACCCAGCATGTGGCTAAAGCGATCCTTCCCAGTTTAAGTTTTTCTGGGGTCAGCGCAGCGATTGATAATACGAAGAATATCCCTGAAGACCGGAAAATTCTTCTTAAAAAAGAATTTATGGCGGCATCCGAGCAGGCGAACAGGACCGGTCGCCCCATTGAAATGTCCCAGCTTTCTGAATTAGTTAAAGAAATAGAATTAGGCGGGGTTTCGGGACTCACAGAAAATTTAACCGGGATTTTGCCAACGGTGAGTCACGAGGTGGCTTCTAGTCAGATTGATTTTGCCAAGAACGTGGTTCCCAATCTTTCTGTCCCTGTAATGAATGAAATGATTGATCGGGCGAATTTCCCGGATAATGAAAAGGAGATCTATAAAGCGAAATTTAAGCAAGCGAGCGAAATCGCGTTAGCAGAGGGGAAACCCGTCCGTCTTAATGCGATCCCCGAGGTGTCGAGTGCGATTGAAAATATTGAAAGTGGGCTCGCAGTTGACCTAGTCAGAAATCTTCCGAGATTAAGCCCTGGTGTAGTGAGTGAGCAGGTGAATATCGCGAGACAAGTCTTACCGAGCTTGAGTTCGGCGGTT
>ENA-UPTA01002938-UPTA01002938.1-activated-sludge-metagenome-genome-assembly--contig:-NODE-2938-length-17171-cov-14.677787_pt1 | contig 17171 bp, 17 predicted proteins | sample MGYA00238184_ERZ773361 | MGnify/ENA primary metagenome ERZ773361 (study PRJEB29100, sample SAMN05720205) | activated sludge metagenome | isolation source: anaerobic digester from wastewater...
GAATCATATTATGCAAAAATGATAACCAACCTGCAGTCGAGAACCGGAATAATAAATATCATAAGATAGAATCGCTGTCTAAATATTTTTGAAAACATGACATTTATGAATAATCCGGAAATTATAGCACTTCCAAAGATCACCAATCCCAGAGGTAACCTTACATTTATTGAATCTTTCGTGCACGTACCATTTGAAATAGCCAGGGTATATTGGATTTATGAATTGCGGGCAGGCGAAACTACAATAAGTCGTGCCTGTAAAAATACAGACGAACTTATTATTACCACCTCGGGAAGTTTTGATATTGTGCTGGACAATGGAAGTGAAATAAAACGATTTTCTTTGAACCGCCCTGATTTCGGCCTTTTTGTCCCTAAAATGACCTGGATGACGTTGGAAAATTTTTCAAATAACGCATTATCCCTGATAATGTCCTCTTCGACCTATGATGCAAATGATTTTTTATATGATCATAATGAATTTTTAAAAGCCCATGAACAATTTTGTTGAATCATCCATTGACCAGTGCATCCTTATTAATCTTCCAAAGTTAAACACTCCGGCAAGCAATATAACCTCAGTAAATAGCGGGAAAGATATTCCTTTTGCAGTTCATCGGGTATATTATCTCTACGATGTTCCAGGTGGCGAATCCAGAGGCGGACACGCACACAAAGAACTAAATCAATTGCTGGTGGCTGTCTGTGGGAGTTTCGATGTGATCCTGGATGATGGCACCAGAAAAAAAACAATAACACTCAACAAACCCTCTTTAGGTTTGCTGATCACACCGGGCATTTGGAGAAATTTAATAAATTTCTCATCAGGATCTGTTTGTCTTGTACTGGCCTCTCACAACTATAATCCGGATGATTATATAAGGGATTATATGGATTTTGTTTACACGAAAAATCATGATTGAACTTAGAAGATACTCTCCTGCTGATAAAAAAATTTGGGATAAAATTGTTAAAGATTCCAAAACAGATACCTTCCTTTTTTATCGTGATTATATGGATTATCATGCAACCCGATTCAACGACTGTTCTTTCATCATATACAAAAACCACTATCCGGCAGCTGTCATTCCTGGCAATATTTGCGGGAATACCTATTATTCTCATCAGGGCCTCACTTATGGTGGTTTGGTAATTACAAAAAAAAATGGAACGGGTGATGTTCTTGCAGTTTTTGACCTCTTAATCTCTGAACTAAAAAATCTGGGAATAAAAGAAGTTATTTACAAACCGGTTCCTTACATTTATCAACTTATTCCTTCTCAGGAAGAAATTTATGCTTTATACAAACATAATGCAGTTAAAGTAGGTTGTAATATTTCTTCAACAATAGTTCTCCTTGATAAAATTGCTTTTACAGAATCACGAAAATGTGGTATCAGAAAATCAAAAGGAGAAGGAGTAATTATTGAGGAATGTCAGGATTTCGGAACCTTTTGGGAACTGCTGAAGGAAAACCTGAAAAAAAAACATGCTACCACTCCTGTCCACACAGCGGACGAAATGCTTCTGCTCAAAAAGAAGTTTCCTGAAAACATTGTGTTGTTTGGAGCCAAAACCAACAACCGTCTTATTGGAGGTGCCGTCCTGTACATCATGAAAAAGATTGTCCATGTTCAATACATAGCAGCTTCCGATACCGGGAAAAGATTAGGCGCACTGGACTTACTTTTTGATGAACTTATCAATAGAAGATTCCTCACGCATTTCTACTTTGACTTTGGTCATTCGACAGAACAAATGGGGAACCTTTTAAACAAAGATTTATTGTTTCAAAAAGAAGGTTTTGGCGGAAGAGGCGTGGTTTATGACATTTATAAATTAGGCTTGGTATGATTGAAAAAAGTATTTGCATTGCCGGTGACGGATGGGGCGCAATAGCCGCCTACACCAGTCTGATGAAGCTTTTCCGCACTATCGAAATAGTATCCGACGACCGCGAATTATTGAATATGGCCAGGCCTGAAGATGTCACCAGGCATTATCTAAAAGAGGTTACATCTCAAAGAATAATTTGCGCGGGGTATAAAAAAATTATCGGTCTGGAATTTTTAAACCAGAAAGAGGTTATAAATATTCATTATTCCCTACTGCCTAAATACAGAGGATTCCATTCTACGGTATGGGCCCTACTAAATGGGGAAAAAAAGCTTGGATTAACGATTCACAGGATGAATCAGTACATTGACGATGGCCCGATAATTTTTCAGTACGAAACAGAAAACGACGGAATTTCAACCGCTACCTGCTATATGGAACATTTCAACAACTGGATAGCAAACAATCTCCATATCATCCTGCAAAAGTATATTGATGGTTTTATCCTGCCACAACCTCAAAACAAAGAACTGGCCACCTGGGTAGGAAAAAGATCACTTGAAGACTGCAAAATAGATTTTAGCCAAAACCATGAATTCCTGCAACGTTTTTTCAGAGCTTTAACACCACCTTATCCCCGGCCTTTTATCAGGTTAAAAAACCATGATGAAATCCTGTTTGTGAAGAAGGTTTCTTTCTTGAGCCGGGATATAAAAACCCATACCGGCAGGATCTTAAATATCGACAAAGAAGGAATATATGTGTCGGCGGCAGACGGATATGTTATCATCCACCAAATGCTTGACAGTAAGGGGGGTGGCTATGATTTTAAAAAATTAAAAATAGGTATGTTTTTAGATCAGAAATTTCATGATTAAATTTTTAGACCTCGGCAAAACCAACAAACCATACATTCCTCAGATAGCCTCAGCCACCGCACGTATTATTGAAAGCGGCAGATATTTGTTGGGAGAAGAATTACAATCTTTTGAGAACAACTTTTCGCATTACACAGGTACCAGACACTGTATTGGTGTTGCAAGCGGCCTTGATGCCCTGGTCATAATTTTACACGCCTACAAAGAAATGGGAGTTTTAAAAGACGGTGACGAGGTAATCGTCCCTGCAAACACCTATATAGCCACCATTCTGGCAGTCATAAAAAACAACCTGACACCCATACTGGTTGAACCAGACATTAACACGTACAACCTTGACACCCAGGAAACAGAACAAGCCATCACAAAAAAAACAAAAGCCATAATTTCTGTTCATCTGTATGGAAAAATAGCCGATATGCCTACCATTAGGCAACTTGCCGACAAATACAAGTTGTTGGTCATTGAAGATAGTGCCCAGGCCCACGGAGCGGAGATAAATGGCATAAAAGCCGGCAACCTGGGCGATGCGGCGGCTTTTAGTTTTTATCCGGTGAAGAATTTGGGCGCTATGGGTGACGGCGGCGCCATTACCACCAACAATGAGGAACTGGCTGCTGTATGTAGCATGCTTCGCAATTACGGTTCCAACAAAAAATATCAGAACAGGTATAAAGGATTTAATTCAAGACTCGACGAAATCCAGGCTGCCATTTTAAATAGTAAACTAAAACACCTCGATACCGAAAACCAAAAACGCCGTGAGGCAGCAGCCTCCTATTGCCAGCTCATTACCAATAGTAAGATTATACTTCCTGCATACAGCCATTCATGTACCGATATCCTCAATGATAAATCACATGTCTGGCATATCTTTGCTATACGCCACAAATCCAGAAATAAACTGCAAAAATATTTGCTGGAATCCGGCATAGAAACAATGATTCACTATCCTATTCCTCCACATAAACAAACTGCTTTCCATGAATGGAGCACCTTGAGTTTTCCCATTACTGAAAAAATACACAACGAAATTCTCAGCCTTCCCTTAAACAACTCCCTGAAACAATCGGAAATAAAGTATATATGTGAAATTCTAAATTTGTATTAGCCCACAAACCGAACATCAAGCTATTTACAAACAAAAACCTGTTTCAAAAAAACAGCTCTCAGTAAGGATTTTTATTGTATTTTTGCTACATTAAAAAAAACTTTCTGTAAAACATTGTCAACAAGTACATCGCAAAGTAATACCTATTGACCGGATAAGTAATTAAAACCATGCCAGAAATCGCAATTCATGTCGAAAACCTTTCAAAACAATATCGCCTGGGACAGATAGGCAGCGGTACTTTGCGTGATGATGTTAACCGGTTGATTGCCAAAATCAAGGGTAGGGAAGACCCTACCCTGAAAATAGGGCAGGCAAATGTTCTAAACAAAAAAGAAACCAGCATCGGCGGGGCAACAGAATATGTATGGGCTTTGCGCGATATCAACTTTGAGGTGCGGCGGGGTGAAGTCTTGGGAATCATTGGCAAAAACGGCGCAGGAAAATCCACTCTGCTGAAAATACTTTCCAAGGTAACCTCTCCCACTACCGGCATAGTAAAGGTAAATGGCCGCATAGCCAGTCTGCTCGAAGTGGGTACGGGATTTCATCCCGAATTATCAGGCAGGGAAAACATTTTTCTTAATGGTGCTATACTGGGAATGACCAAATCTGAAATACGCGCAAAATTTGATGAGATTGTTGATTTTTCGGGCGTCGCAAAATACATCGACACCCCTGTAAAACGGTACAGCAGCGGGATGTATGTGCGTCTGGCCTTTGCCGTAGCGGCACATCTCGAACCTGAGATACTGGTGGTGGACGAAGTGCTGGCCGTCGGCGATGCCGAGTTTCAGAAAAAAGCATTGGGAAAAATGCAGGATATTTCAAAGGGGCAGGGCAGAACCGTTTTGTTTGTCAGCCATAATATGACCGCTATCGAAACCCTGTGTAACAGAGTGCTGGTGCTGGAAAACGGCAGATTGGTATTTTCTGGAGGCGTGGAAGAGGGGATTTCAAGATATTTTGAAAATATGAATCTAAGGGAAAACATTATATTTAAAGATGAACTAGCCTACTCTCCCCATATAACCATTGATGATATTCAGATCAATGGTAGTAGTTCCACCACTGTTAACATTGACGACCATACCAATCATATTATTTTTAATGTAAAAGGTCGGCTACGCGAAAAAAAACGCATGGCTTTGGAAGTCAGGATTTTTGACTTCAGGGATAATTTGCTCGCTTTTTTCTCTCCGGGACACCTTTATGGCGAACTAAAAACTTATGAAGCAGGGCCATTCGAGCTAACAGAAAAATTCAGCCTTCCGCCTAATATTTCAAAAGGAGATTATTATTTGAGCTTTTTGATTTCGCATCCAAATGTTGAAATTTATGCCGGTAAACACAGGCTGGTAAAAATTATTTCCAAAGGCGTTTCTACAACCACCGGCTTCGAAATGGATTATAAAAACAGGGGGTTTATTATTTTAGACCGGGTGAATTGATATAACTTTACGGAAACAATGCTTGTTCTTTAAAATAAAATATTGTATATTTTACATACAAAATAATACAAACGAATAGTAAAAAAAATGAAAACTGCTCTGATTTCGGGTATTACAGGACAAGACGGCAGTTATCTTGCCGAATTATTATTGGAAAAAGACTATACTATTCACGGCATTATCAGGCGGTCCAGCTCATTCAACACCTTCAGGATAGACCATTTATACAATAATCCCAACATACTGAACAAACGCTTGTTCTTACATTACGGTGACATGAACGACTCGTCCAACCTGAACCGTATTATTGAAAAAACACAGCCCGACGAAATTTATAATCTGGCGGCACAAAGCCATGTGCAAGTATCTTTTGAAGTGCCCGAATATACGGCTGAAGCCGATGCCATAGGGGCGTTGCGGTTTCTGGATGCCATCAAGGATGTTGGAATAAAATCAAAATTTTATCAGGCCTCTACCTCCGAGCTTTTTGGATTGGCACAAGCCGTGCCGCAAAACGAAAAAACCCCTTTTTATCCTCGCAGCCCTTATGCCGTGGCCAAATTATATGCCTACTGGATAGTGGTCAACTACCGCGAGGCCTACAACCTGTTTGCCTGCAACGGTATTCTCTTTAACCACGAAAGCGAAAGGCGCGGCAAAACCTTTGTTTCACGAAAAATCAGCGTAGCCGTGGCAAATATCATGGCCGGCAAAGACGGCATGTTGCTGCTGGGCAATCTGGACTCAAGGCGCGACTGGGGCTATGCACCGGAATATGTGGAAGGCATGTGGCGGATATTGCAACACGACAAACCCGAAGACTTTGTGCTGGCCACCAACGAAACCCATACCGTGAGAGAATTTGTGGAAGAAGCCTTCAAAGTATTGGGCGAAGAAATAGAATGGAAGGGAAAGGGACTGGAAGAAAAAGGACACCTGAAATCGTCGGACAAACCCGTGGTGGGCATTGATACCCGCTATTTCAGGCCTACCGAAGTGGACTTGCTGATAGGCGATTATGCTAAAGCAAAAAATCTCCTGGGCTGGGAACCAAAAACAACTTTTAAAGATCTGGTGAAGATCATGGTGTCGGCAGATTTTGAAAAAGCAAAAAAAAGGATGTAACATGGAGAAAAGCAGCAAAATCTATGTCGCCGGGCACAAAGGACTGGTAGGTTCGGCCATATTTAAAAACCTGCAGCAAAAAGGGTACACTAACCTCATAGGCCGCGACGTAAAAGAACTTGACCTGCGCGATCCGCAAGCCGTTAACCGTTTTTTTGAAACCGTAAAACCCGAATACGTTTTTCTGGCTGCCGCCAAAGTAGGCGGTATCATTGCCAACAACACCTACCGTGCCGAATTCATCTACGACAACCTGATGATACAAAACAACGTGATCCATCACGCATACCTGCACGGCGTAAAAAAATTCCTGTTCCTGGGGAGCACCTGTATCTACCCCGGGCAATGTCCGCAGCCCATGAAGGAAGAATACCTGCTGACCGGCGAACTGGAATACACCAACGAGCCTTATGCTATAGCCAAAATTGCAGGGATAAAAATGTGCGAAAGCTATAATATCCAGTACCACACCAATTTTCTGAGTGTGATGCCTACCAACCTTTACGGGCCCAACGACAATTTCGACCTGGAAAAAAGCCATGTCCTGCCGGCGCTCATCCGCAAAATTCATCTCGGCAAATGCCTGCAAGAAAACGATTTTCCGGCCATCCGCAACGACCTGTCGGCCAGCCCCGTAGAAGGCGTGGACGGCAACTCCTCACCAGAAGAAATTGAAGCCAAACTAAAAAAATACGGCATCGCAAAAAACACCAACAACACAGTTACCGTCGAAATATGGGGCAGCGGAGCGCCCCTGCGGGAGTTCTTGTGGAGCGAAGAAATGGCCGACGCCTGTGTGTTTATTATGGAACACGTTAATTTTGCCGACCTTGTCAACCCCCCGCACGAGATAAAAAACACCCACATCAACATAGGCACAGGCAAAGAAATAACTATCAAAAACCTGGCATACCTGGTAAAAGAAACTATTGGCTTTGCCGGCGAATTATTTTTTAACAGCAACAAACCCGACGGCACCCTGCGCAAACTCACCGACACCACAAAACTAAACGCCCTGGGCTGGAAACACAAAATTGACATTGAACAAGGGGTGAAAATGCTGTACGACTGGTATTGTGAAAACCGACTGATAAAATAAAATAAGTTTATCGATGTTATGCAAACACTCAAAATAAATTTTACCGACTTCTACCCCGCGTTTAAGGCCGACGATAATTTTATTCTTGACATCTTAAAACCCCGATTTTCTATAGAACTTTCCGAACATCCCGACTACCTTATTTATTCCGACTACGGACACAAACACCTGAAATACGACTGTATAAAAATCTATTATACCGGAGAAAACTTAGTGCCGGATTTCAACCTCTGCGATTATGCCAGCAGCGGACTTTTTATTGATTTTGAAGACCGTCACCTGCGACTGCCTTTGTTTGGCCTTATCGCTTCCTATAAAAAAATCGCGAACAAACAGTTTGACCCCGCGCAGGCGCTGAACAGAAAATTTTGTTGTTTTGTATATTCAAACCAGAGCAATGCCCATCCCATACGAAACAAATTTTTTCAGGAATTGTCCAAATACAAAACTGTGGATGCGGGGGGGCGCGCTTTTAACAATGTTGGTGGGCCGGTAAGAGACAAGTTGGGTTTTCTTGCCGGGTACAAATTCACCATAGCCATTGAAAATTCTGGCGTCAACGGCTATGTTTCCGAAAAAATTGTGGACCCCATGTCGGTAAATTCCATCCCGGTATATTGGGGTAGCAAATACATCGGCAGGGATTTCAATTCCGAATCTCTGGTGATTATAAAAGACGACAGCGATACGGCCATCAGGGAAGCCATCGAACAGATCAAATTTCTTGATACCCATGATGAAGAATACCTCAACATGTTATCGACGCCCTGGCTAAAAGAAGAACAAAAAATCGATTATGAAGCATTGTACGCCGGCTTCCTGAGCCATATCTTTGAACAGCCTTACGCTCATGCCTGGCGCAGAGCTACCCGGGGTTTTAATATGAGGCGCACCGAACAACTGTTTGCTGTTTTTAATGCGGCCAACAACCCTCCGGCTGAAGATACCAGCATGAAAGACCTCTGCAAGCTTTTCTGCGAAAAAATTATAAAAAAAATTAAACCATAAACACTGCATGACACCGGCTTCGTACCCACATACAAAAGACTGCCCACTCGTAAGTATTGTTGCCTTGTGTTACAACCATGACGCCTTTGTGGAAGAAGCCCTCGACAGCATCCTGGCGCAGACTTATCCCAATATTGAACTGATCATCATCGACGATGCCTCCGCCGATAAATCGGTAAGTATTATCAACAACTGGATAGGAAAAAACAATCCGGCGTGTAATTTTATCGTTCACAAAAACAACCAAGGAACCTGCAAAACGCTCAACGAAAGCCTGAAGCTGGTAAATGGAAAATACTTCCAGGGATTTGCCTGCGACGATATCATGATGCCGACCAAAATTGAAGAGCAGGTGCGGTTTCTCGAAAACAATACGGATTATATTGCGGTGTGCTCCAATGCCGAAGTAGTTGATAAAAATTCAAAAACCATAAAAAAACAACACTTCAACGATGATTTTGTTTTTCCCGAACCCGGCAAGGTGTTTGATGCCGTGCTGAATGGGCATAAAGGCTACTGGTCGGTTGTTCATTCGCCGACGGTCTTGTTGCGAAAAGACGTTTTTGATGTGGTGGGATATTATCCTGAAGATATTTTGCAGGAAGACTTTTATATGTGGCTGAAAATATCTGCACTCTACAAAATCGGATACTATCCCCATATAACCATAAAATACAGGCAACACGAAAAATCCATGTCACAAAACCCTCAATTTACCGACAGGATACATGTTGATATTTTGAAAGTATGTAAATTGTTCCTTGATGAATTCCCCCAAAAAGAAAATCAAATTATACTTGTTCAAAAAAGAAGGCTGAATTATTTTTTGCAAAAAGTCCTCCACAACAAGCTGTCTGTCGAGAAATATATCAACTACGTTACTATGTTTACAAACCGCACAGTAGCTTGTGAATTACTAAGTAATGGCGACATAGACAGGCCGTTGCTGGATTTGTTTCTGTTGGATAAAAAAAAGTGCCTGGAACTTATTGACAGCAATAAAATAAAAATCCAAAATAAACTTTATAAAACACTAATCTCGGGTTATATGCCTGTTTGGATTCCAAAAATTTTAATTACGACTAAAAGGTTTATTTTTAAAAGAGATGAAGAATAAATAATCCAATTTACAATAAAAGAATAAATGTGATTTTTCAACATATTTTTTAATTTAATTTGACGACAATTGTGCTTAAATTTGTAACTAAATTATTCGATTAACTTATGATTTTAAAAAAAATAAAACAAGTAATTAATGAATTCCGTGAACGGAGTGATAATTTAAAAGCTAGCGGGGAAATCATCCAAAATCAAAATGCCGAACTACTGTGGGCAAATATTTATCACGATACTATCAGGGATAGAAAATGGCTGCAAGACATCTCTTTATCTCCAGGAAGGTGGGCGGTAAACTACTCTTTTTTATATTTTCTTACAAGAATTTTAATAGATTGTAAGCCCAATAAAATCATAGAATTTGGTCTTGGAGAATCATCAAAAATAATTTCATCTTTCTTACAAAACGAATTAAATAACTCTACACATTTAATCGTTGAGCAAAGTATCGACTGGATTGACAGTTTTAGTTCAAGATTTCAATTATCAAAAAATTCAAATATCCTTTATTTGGAGCTGGAAAAACAAATTATTAATGGATTTTCTGTTAACACATATAAAAATATTAATGAAAAAATAAACGACACATTTGATTTGTATGTTGTGGATGGCCCCTTGGGATCGGACAGGTATTCACGCTATGATATAATTTCCTTAGCCGAAAGATTAGACCCAAAAAATGAGTTTATAATTATTATGGATGATTATAACCGGCAGGGTGAACAAGATACAACCGCTGATTTAATTGCTCTGCTGAACAAGAAAGGAATACTGACATTTAATGGCCGCTATGCAGGCAATAAGGCGCAAAAAATTATTGTAACACAGAAGTATAAATATGTAATAACAATGTGATTTACGATAAGATCTATGAACAACCATTATCATGAATGAACATCCATTATTTTCGGTACTTATTGCCAACCATAATAATGGTAGGTTTCTGGAAGAATGTTTACAGAGCATATTTTCGCAAACCTATACCAACTGGGAAGTCATTATTGTTGATGACGCATCTACCGATAACAGCAAAAACATATATCTGAAATTTGCACAACACCCTAAGATTAAAATTTTTTATAACAGAAAAAATAAAGGTGTTGGATTTACAAAGGATGCCTGTATTAGACTATCTCGGGGCGAAATAGCTGGTTTTGTTGATCCTGACGACACCCTGAGCACAGATGCAATTGAATTATTAGTCGGTGAACACCTGAAAAATCCCGGACATAGCATTATATATTCAACGCATTATATTTGTGACGAAAAATTAAACATAATTTTACCCGCAGATTATGTTGGGCAAATACCCGCCAAAAAAAAATCCTGGACATTAGGCCTTCCGACTATATCACAATTTGCAACTTTTAAAAGGAAAAACTATCTGAAAACAAAAGGTATTTCACCCTTTTTTAAAAAAGCAGCCGACAAAGATCTTTATTATAAATTGGAAGAAACCGGACCGGTATTATTTATTGACAAGCCACTTTATTATTACAGAAAACATAAGGGCAGCATTTCGCTTAATGAAGGCAGTAAAATTGCATTTCAGTATGAGCAAACTGCCAGAGCTATGGCTGTATTGCGGAATAATTACATTCAAAATGCACCAAAACAACTTCCATATAGCGAAATATCTATACTTGACGGGATTAAATCAGTAAGAAGAATTTCTCTTGAAAACAAAGATTTTGGAATTGCATTATATTTAACTCTATTGTCGTTTCGTTTCGAATACCGTAACAGCCGATTATTAAAAAAACTTAGAATCAAATTATGAGCGAGAACAAACAATTAATTTCTATTATTATCCCCTGTTACAACCAGATGAAACAATGCATACATCCCCATTTTCAAAGTATCCAATAAAATTAATTAATCAAAAACAAAATACATTAAAATTCATACTCCCTGCCTGGTAATACAAATTATAATTTGTATATTTGCCGTGTTTTACTAATTATACTTTGAATAAAATGGAAAACGCGCTTCTGCTACATAACAAACATTGGCAAAAAACTCCTTTTGATATACCTATAAAAAGAGATTTGTTAAATAAATTGCTCAGGTATAACACAGCAAAAGAAATACAAATAATCTCGGGTATCCGCCGCAGCGGCAAATCGTCCTTACTCAAATTATACATCAACGAACTCATAAAAACAGTTAATCCTCTTAGTATTTTATTTGTCAATTTTGACGACCCCAATTTCTCCGAAGTATATCAGCAGCCAAAAAACATTTACCACATTATTGAAGCCGCCGAACGCTTAACCAAAACAAAAATTAATTATTTGTTTTTTGATGAAATTCAAATGGTTGAGGGTTGGGAGAAGTATGTAAAAAGTGTTTATGATGCGGATGCTTATAAAAAAATATGTATCACCGGTTCAAATGCCAAACTTTTAAACAGCAATTATTCCAATTTGCTTTCGGGCCGGTATATTACCCATCAGATTTACCCATTGTCGGTAAACGAAATTTTAAGCCATCATAATTTTGGTAATAGCCTCGCTGTTTTACAAAACAAGCCGGAGGTCTTAAATATACTTGACCATGTTATGAAATACGGGTCTTTCCCCGAAATTATAAACAAATCCGATCCGCAGCTAAAACACGAAATAGCCACAAATTATTTCGACAGTATATTGATAAAAGATTGTATTGTAAACAAAAATATCAGAGACAGCAAATCATTCAAGGAACTTTCATTTTACCTGTTCAATAATATTTCCGCACTGTATTCATATAACAGCATTTCAAAGGCGATAGGATTAAATGATATCTCCGTTAAAGAATATATCAATACCATGTCCGATTCATTTCTTATTTATGAAATTGCTCAGTTTTCATATAAAGCAAGGCAGCAAATAAAATCGAAACGAAAAATGTATTGTATTGATAATGGATTGATATCGGCTGTTTCATTAAATTTTTCGGAAAACAAAGGAAAGCTTTTCGAAAACCTGGTGTTTTCGGAATTAATAAAATATGGATGCAAGGACATCTTTTTTTTCAACGGAAATAAAGAATGTGATTTTTTAATAAAGAAAAAAAACAAACTAATTGCAATACAGGTTTGTTACGAAATAAACACTACCAACAAAGAACGCGAAATGGCAGGACTGGAAGAGGTTATGAAAACATTTTCAATAGAAAAATCGTTTGTAATTACATTTTCGCAATCAGAAAAGGTAAATAAAAAAATCTCAATAATTCCCATGTATGAACTAAGCAGTATTTTTGAATGAAGTAATAAAAATGTGTAAAGCAGAAAATCCAAACCAAAAATGCCAAAAATAAGTGTTATCATCCCCTGCTACAACCAGGGGCAGTATATTGATGAAACCGTTGACTCGGTGCTGGCCCAGACATATCAGGATTTTGAAATTATCATTGTAAACGACGGCTCTACCGATGAATTTACAATAAATAAATTGAAAAATTTTACTAAGCCAAAAACCAGCGTTATACACACAGGTAATCAAGGAGTGGCATCTGCCCGCAATACCGGCATCAGAGCATCTAACGGACAATATATTTTACCATTAGATGGCGATGACAAAATACATCCTGATTTTTTATCTGAAGCCTGCGCGATTTTGGACAATAACGACAATATCGGTATTGTGTACAGCCAGGGCGAGATGTTTGGTGACCAGGCCGGCCTCTGCAAGTTACCAGAATTTCCATTGGAACAAATTTTAAAACAAAACTGTATTTTTTGCACGGCTCTTTTCAGAAAAAATGACTATGATAAAACCCGGGGATATGATCCGCAAATGTTCAGCCTGGAAGATTGGGACTTATGGCTTTCACTGATAGAATCGGGCGCCGGCGTATATCAAATACCCAGAGTTCTTTTTTATTACAGAATAACAAATAAGTCGAAATTAAGATCGAGAAATGCCGACCAAATAAGACATTTAAACCAACAAATTTTCCTGAATCATACGAATCTATATGCAAACCATTTTCACGACCCGATTAATCTGTATTATGAAAATCAATCGCAGGCCCGGTATATAAAGTATCTAAGAGACAGGATATTGCAGATCCAAAATTCGATGATGTACAAAACAGGAGAGTTGCTTATCAGGCCTTTTCGATACATCAAACACCTCATAAAACCAAACACACTACATAAAGATTTCAAAACAATCAGTAAGTACAATGAGCAATAATTAAGTAACCCTGTAACTTACAAAGCAATGAAACTAAGCATCCTATTGGCATCATACAATCAACAAAAACATTTACGGGAAAGTCTCGACAGTATTTTTTTGCAAGATCTTCCTTTTGCTTTTGAGATTATTGTTGCCGACGATAATTCAACTGATGAAAGTGTTACTATCATTGAAACACGCTTAAAAAAAGAAAATTGTATTTACAAAATACTTCCTTCCTCAGAAAATATTGGCATATCAAAAAATTATCAAAGGGCTTTTGCCGCATGTTCGGGAGAATATATTGTCATTTTGGAAGCTGACGATTACTGGACCGACAAGGACCGTATCAAAAAACATATTGCCTTCCTCGATGCCCACCCCTGGTGTGCTATGAGTTTTAACAGCATTACTTTTTATTTTGAACAACAGCAAAGTTTCTACACTCACGAGTGGAAGAATACTGAAGACTATGAGTATTATTCAACGGCTCAGTTGGCCAAAACAAATCCTATCGGCAACCTGTCGGCTTGCGTGTTGCGAAATGCTGCGGTAAAAAAACTGCCCAAAGAACTGTTTGACCTGAAAATAGCCGACTGGATACTGGGCATGGCCATGGGATTGCAGGGGCCGCTGGCACGATTAAAAGACCCCATGTCGGTATACAGGATTAGCGGCAGCGGCGAATGGGCCGGCATGAGTCAACACGAAAAAAACAGTAAAACCATCACCTTAATCGACACCTATAATAAATTTTTTGATTACAAATTTGATAAAGAATTTTCAGCACATAAAAATAAATTATTGGCTGAAGAAAACAAGGTTGATGAATTAACCTCCGAAACAGCGGCCAACCGTCCAGGGTGGCTGGTAAAACTAATCCGCTTATTAATCCCAATCAGATTAAAGGCATATATCTGCAAAAAATTATCCCGCCAATAAGATGGAACAAAAAACAATTTACGTTACCCGCCCCTTTCTTCCACCACTGGAAGAATACAATGAATACCTGAAAAAAATTTGGGAAAGCGGCCAACTGACCAACAACGGGCAGTTTCACCAACAACTCGAGCAGGCATTATGCGATTATCTGGGAGTAAAATATATCTCGCTGTTTGCCAACGGTACCCTTGCGCTGATAACCGCACTGCAGGCACTCGACATCAAAGGCGAAGTAATCACCACCCCCTACAGTTTTGTGGCAACGGCCCATTCGCTGGTGTGGAATGGCATCACTCCCGTGTTTGTTGATGTGGATCCTGTTTATGGGAACCTCGACCCGGAAAAAATTGAAAAAGCCATCACTTCCAGAACCAGCGCCATACTGCCGGTGCATGTTTACGGCCACCCTTGCGCCCATGCAGCGATAGAAAAAATTGCAAAAGATCACGGGCTGAAGTTGATTTATGATGCCGCACATGCTTTCGGTGTGAAACAAGACAGCAGCACCGTCCTCAATTTCGGCGACCTGTCTATTTTGAGTTTTCATGCCACCAAAGTTTATACTACCCTGGAGGGAGGCGCTATTGTGTGCCATACTGCTGAAATGAAAAAACATATCGACAACCTTAAAAACTTTGGTTTTCGAGATTATCATGTGGTTTCACTTGGTATCAATGCAAAAATGAATGAGGTGCAGGCAGCCATGGGTTTGCTGCAACTGAAATACATGGATGTAGCCTTGCAAAAACGCAAACAGGTAAACGATTTTTACTTTGAACAGCTCAAAAATACAAAAGGGCTTCGATTATTATCCCCGGCAGTCAATGTTGCCTACAATTACTCTTACTTTCCGGTTTTTGTTGATGAAATAACTTTTGGCAGAAGCAGGGATGAACTTTTCGAAGCCTTAGAAAAAAACAACATCTGTGGAAGACGTTATTTTCATCCGTTAATTACGCAGTTTCCTTCTTACCGTGATTTTTCCACAGCAAAACCAGGACTGTTGCCCGAAGCAGAAAAAATTGCCGACCAGGTGATCTGTTTGCCCATCTATCCGGATTTAGATAAAAACACCCTGCGTTTGATTTGCAGCATTGTTAATGAAAAAATATGAACAAACGCAATTTATGCGAATTATTTTGTACATTTGAACGCCGCCGACTCTGTCTGCCATTGATAAAACTATCATGCTGATAAAAAGAATAATCAATAAACTGGTACGAATATACAAAAGCATTGTTTTTGATATTGGCGAACTTTATTTGAAACTCATTCACAAAAAAGGCCTCGTCACTGATAACGAAGGAAAAGTCTATGAAACTATACTCATCGGAAAACAGCAATGGATGGCCGAAAATCTTGCGGTAAGCAAATTTGCCAACGGAGATATCATTCCCTTTATTAATAATGACGCTGCCTGGCAGGAAGCCGGAAAAAAAAGTCAACCCGCCTGGTGCTTTTATAAAGACGATGAAGAATCCGAAAAAATTTTTGGTAAGCTGTACAACTGGTATGCAGTAACCGATAAGCGCGGGCTTGCTCCTGAAGGCTGGAGTGTGCCGTCTGACGAGGAATGGGTGGCTCTCATCGGTTATTCAGGCGGCGAAAGCACTGCAGGAAAAATACTTAAAAGCCGTACAGGTTGGAAAAACGGGGGCAACGGCTCCAATAAAAGCGGATTTAATGCCCTCCCTGGCGGGTATCGCGATCCTGATGGCGTATTTGGAAACGGAGGCTTCGGACGGTGGTGGTCTGCCACAGAAGCTTCTTCAGAAAAAGCATGGCGGTTCAGGCTGGGTTTTGATAACAACACCATAAACCGGTTTGACGGGCCTAAGGGATATGGCTTTTCAATACGTTGTATCCGGAACTTCTGATATTTAAAACCCAAACGATTTAAATTAGCAGTCGTGCAAAGTTTGCAATTTCGCACCAAATAAACTCAAATTACCCCCCGAAACTTCGTACATGGGGCTCAATACTATTGCACAATTCCATCCAACTTATTCTAAGTAATTAAATGATAATTAGTTACAATACTGAGTTTTTATACCAAATTGAAATATCAATTAGTCCAATAGGACTAATTGATATTTCTCATTTTGTTATGTCTGCCTGAACGGTGGGCAGGCCGATGGTTAAAATATCCGTCGCGGCGGAAGTGCAAACGAGTGAAGCAAAGTTTGGACTCCTATTGTTCCAATCGTTATTAATCATAGGCTTTTTGCTGCAATACCAAAGTTAGATGTTTTATTCTACTTTTTCGAAGGTTTCAAATACGGGATAAATGTTAGTCTGCGACTAACCGGCAACGCAAAACCAAAAGGGAGCAAGACAAGTAAACATAAACACTACCCGGCTCCATCTGTGCGATTTCCCCCAAACAAGCAATAAAATGTTATCTTTTTTATGAAATAACCTTATATTTGCAAAGACA
>ENA-UPTA01002958-UPTA01002958.1-activated-sludge-metagenome-genome-assembly--contig:-NODE-2958-length-17087-cov-4.791628_pt1 | contig 17087 bp, 15 predicted proteins | sample MGYA00238184_ERZ773361 | MGnify/ENA primary metagenome ERZ773361 (study PRJEB29100, sample SAMN05720205) | activated sludge metagenome | isolation source: anaerobic digester from wastewater...
GCCGAATACAACACCCGTATATGCGTTTGCACTTTCATCATAGACATTCGACCCCGAAATTGAATCGAATGTGTAGTGAAGCTGGAGACCATCAGACAGATCGGCACGAATGGAAACAAGGCAGGCGAAAACCAGGCAAAAGACAATGCGAGAGATGCTCTTCATTATATTCTCCTCTTTTGCAGAAGTTTGATCAAAAAAAGTCATATATGTAAAGCTATTTACGTCAAAATATCCTCCAGATGCTCCCCGTTCACGCCTCTGCCACGGCTGGCGTTGACACTGCGCAAGCTAACAGGTACTTTATGTCCCTATGAGCACAACAAAAGAGCGCATTCTGGTCACAGGCTGGGCTAATTACATCTGACCACGCCAATGAATAAGACTACGTTCAGGAGAATCCTTGTAACCGGGTCAACAGGTTTTCTCGGGCACCATATTGTCCCTGTTCTTCAGCAGGCCTTCGATGCCAACTTCTTTACGGTGGGCAGCAAAGACTATGATCTGCTGAAGCCCGGCGTTCCGGAAATAATGATGAAGGAAATAAACCCCGACTGCGTGGTTCACCTCGCGGCTAAATCGGGGGGCATCATTGACAACAAGGCCAGACCCGCTGATTACTTTTACCAGAATCTGGCCATGAATCTGCATACTTTCGAGGCCGCCTTCCGGCATGGGGTGAAGAAATATTTGACGCTCATGGGCGGCTGCTCCTATCCCTCAAACGCCACATCCCCCATTGATGAGGGACAAATGTGGAACGGGCTTCCGCAGATTGAAAGCGCCGGTTATTCGATTGCCAAGAAAATGAACCTCACGCAGTCATGGGCTTACCGCGTACAGCACGGATTCAACTCCGTCGTTCTGATCCCGGGCAATGTCTATGGCGAGTGGGATAATTTCAATCTGACCCAGTCGCATGTCATTCCTGCGCTGATCCGGAAATATCTTGAGGCCGAAGAGCGCGGAGATCCCGAAATCATCGCCCTTGGGACCGGAAAACCCACCCGCGATTTCGTTTATGCCGGCGATGTGGCCGCCACCATCCCCTGGTTTTTGAAAAATTACAACAGCAGCGATCCAATCAACATATCCGCCGGACGCCGCATTTCCATCAGGGAACTGGCGGAGACAATCAAAAAAGTCACCGGCTTCCGGGGTAAAATAGTCTGGGACATTTCTAAACCGGACGGGCAGATAGACAAAATCTTTGATGTCGCCCGCCTGCACAGCCTTGGGCTCTCCTGCGACACATCTCTTGAGGACGGTCTCCGCCGCACAACGGAATGGTTCATTCAAGCCCGCAAAAATGGGACGGTAAGGCTCTAACCATGAAAACCTGTCTGGTCACAGGTGCTAAAGGCTTCATCGGTTCGGCCATTGTTGCAGAGGCCGAACGCATGGGAGTTGAAGTCATTGCCGTTGATCTCGACAACTATGAACAGATTCGCGGCGCAAAGGCGGATATCCTGATCAATGCCGCAGGCAATTCGCGCAAGTTTATAGATGAACAGGACCCGACGCGCGGCTTCGAGCTTTCGGTCGCCTCCGTGATGCGCATTATGCTTGATTTCAAGTTCGGCCTTTTTGTGCATCTTTCGAGCGGCGCGATATATTCCAATGAAGGGAACCCGGCACTGAATACTGAGGTCACGGAACTCATGCCCTTGCAAATGACCCGTTACGGATTTCACAAGTGGCTTGCCGAGCAGATCGTCAGGCATTATGCCCCGAAGCATCTCATCATACGCATGGGCGGATTTGTGGGCCCCGGCCTCAAAAAGAATGCCGTCTTTGACATTTTGACTGGAGGGCAGCTTTTTGTTCACCCCGATTCCGAGTTCCAATATATGGACACGCGCGATCTTGCAAGGCTTGTATTTGAACTGGCCGGGGGAGCAGCCGGAAACGAAACGATGTTCAATCTCTCAGCCACGGGCTCCGTCTCCGTTCGCAGGATTGCCGAATGGGCCGGATACAAGCTTGGACGCGATCCTCTGGGCTGCCCGACCGTCCGGGCGGAACTGAATGTTGAAAAGGCCGGCCGTGTAGTTTCCCTCCCTGAAACCGGCGAGACTGTCCGTAAATTCATTGAGGAAGTCCAAAGCGGAAAGGTGAAACTGAAATGATCATCTCGCGCACTCCTTTCAGAATCAGCTTCTTCGGCGGCGGAACGGACTTCCCAGGCTATTTCGCTCAGCACGGCGGGGCCGTTATTTCGGTCAGCATTGACAAGTATTGCTATCTCTCGGTTCACCATCTGACCAAATTCTTCAAGCATAACTATCGCGCCAGCTACTCCAAAACCGAATCCGTCATGAAGCCGGAGGAATTCGAGCATCCCCTGATCCGCGAAACACTTCTGCACCTCGGGATCAAAGAGGGGGTTGAAATTTCGCATGTGGCCGACCTGCCCGGACAGACCGGCCTGGGTTCATCGTCCTCGTTCACGGTCGGTCTGTTAAATTCACTCTGCGCCTTCACAAAAAAGCGCATCACGCCCGAATGGCTGGCGCGCGCGGCCATTGAAATCGAGCGCGATCGCGTGAAGGATGCCGGAGGCTGGCAAGATCAGTATGCCGCCGCCTATGGCGGTTTCAACCGCATCAATTTCCATAAGGACCGCGAGGTGACGGTCCAGACTATCGGCATAGCGCCTGAAGCGCTGTTCCGGCTGGAATCCTCGCTGATGCTCTTCTATTTCGGTTCAGAATGCTCCGCGGAAAAGATCCTTCGCGAGCAGATATCCCGGACAGCAGACAACACGGACCGGCTTTCAAAAATGCGCCAGATCGTGGATCACGCGGAGGACATCCTGCAGAACGGGAAGCATCTGGACGAATTCGGAAAACTTCTGCACGATACTTGGCTCCAGAAAAAGGAACTCTCATCAGGCATCAGCAATCCGGATATTGACCAGGCCTATGAGTCCGCGCGCAAGGCCGGCGCCATTGGCGGGAAACTGCTGGGGGCCGGCGGACGCGGATTCCTTTGTTTGTATGCTCCATCGGAAAAACATGCCGCCATCCGCGAGAAGCTGAAGACTCTCAAAGAGGTTACATTCCATTTCAGCGAGGCCGGCAGCCAGATCATCTTCAACAGCGATGAGTAACAAAAAGCCCAGCATTGCACTCTGGTTCAGGTACGGAGCCGCTGAACACAGCGAACTGTTCCATGCCCTGCCCGGCTGCATCCGCGAACTGTCAAAGCACTGCGAAGTGCATTATTTCGGTCTTAAAACCCGGAAAACGATCCCGAACGAAATCTGGGAACATGCAATCATCCACGAGATGCCCTTTCATGTGAACCGAGGCAGCAGCAGTGACAAGATGGTGAAAACTATTTTGTGGATTTTATGCCTGCCGTTTGTCGGTATTTACTGCCGCGCCAAAGGAATGCGCGCTGTTTACATTGATGAAACGATCCCCTTTACCGCGCTCATCGGCCGCATCTTCGCCGGCCCCAATGTCGCGCTGACCGTGGCTGACTTTTTCGTGGATATCTATTTCACAGGTCCAGCGGACTTCATCGGCAAGGCCATCCGCAGACTCGACCTATGGTCATGGAAATTCGCCAGGCTCATCTTCACCCGCGCAAAAAGCACCAAGACATATCTTGCTTCGAAAGGCATTCGCCCGGAACACGTCATTCCTGTTTATGATCCCTGCGACATGAATGTCTATCGCCGGCTGAACCGGAACGAATGCAAGGCCGCCATGGGGTACAAACCGGATGATATCGTGCTCGTGCATCACGGTATTCTTCATCCGAACAAGGGCAACGCCGCCATCATTCAGGCCATTTCTGAAATGCGAATCCGATATCCTTCGCTGCGTTATCTTCTAATTGGCGATGGACCCGAAATGAAGAATCTTACAACGCAGGTTGAGGAAATGAATGTGAAGGACATCTGCCGCCTTACCGGATGGCTCCCCTCGCCTGCAGCGGTCAACCGTGCGCTGAATGCGGGAGACATCGGACTCGTCATGCGGACAGGTGCGCAGTCTGATGATTTCCACATGACCGGCGCCCTCGTCCACAACATGGCTTGCGGTTTGCCAATCCTTGCGGCCCGATTGGGCGGTGTTTCGGAAGTGGTCGAGGAAAACCGGAACGGACTTCTTTTTGATCCCCGCAATATGGATGAATTCAAGCAGAAGCTGACAAAATTTATTGAGGACGCGGAACTTCGCAACCATTGCGGACTTGAGGCGGAGAAGGATGCCCGCATACACTTTGATATGGACAGCGTAATCCGGCAGACCGTGGAACCGCTCGCAAAACTTGCGGGAGCAATGTGAGCAAAGGCATTCAGGCCATTCTGCTGGTCGGCGGCACAGGAACGCGGATACAGGCCGTGCATTCCGACCGGCCCAAGGGGCTGGTTCCCGTGGCGGGAAAACCATTTCTGCAGTGGCAGGTGGAATGGCTCACGTCGCAAGGCATATGCGACATTCATCTGGCGGCCGGGCACCTGGGCGAACAGCTTGTGCAATGGGGCACAGACTACAGCACTTCACATCCGGGCATCCGGATCACTGCAAGCGTCGAACCGGAAAGGCTGGGCACCGGCGGCGGCCTGAAATACATCGAAAACCAAATCCGTTCCGATCCGTTTCTGGTTTTGAACGGCGACAGCCTTGCGCCGAACCTGAAATTCCAATCATTGGAAGTTTTTCATAAAAAAGTTCCAACCATTGGAAGTTTTTCGCCGAAAAGTTCCAACCATTGGAAGTTTTCGATCGCGGTCACGCAGATCGAGGAATCTGGCCGCTACGGAACGGTTGAGTTCAACAAGGACGGGCTTGTCACAGCCTTCCGCGAAAAGGCGCAGCGCAATGCCGGCTGGATCAACGCCGGCGTTTATATGGTGGACCGCGGCATTCTCAGCCTTCTGGAACCTGGCCGCACTTGCTCTTTGGAAACCGAACTGTTTCCAAATCTTTGCGCAGACGGCAAACTGGCGGCATTCCCCTGCCCGGCCCCGCTGCTGGACATGGGCACGCCGAACGGATTGAAGGTCATGGAGGCTTTTCTCCATGGGCCCAAAACAATCTAGGCTTGCCCGCGCGTTCTGTCATCTATACTGTGCCTTTTTCGCTGGAGAGTGTTTATGAAAATTTTGATATTTGGCGGCTTTGGATACATTGGACAAGGTCTTGCGGCACGGCTGGAAGCCCGCGGGCATGAGGTCTTCCAGTTCAAGCGCGGAGAGCCCGGGCGCGACGGCCGCACGATCTACGGTGATGCAGAAAAGTTGCTGGAGAATCCGCACTTCCCGGAAAGGGTGGATATCGTTATCAATCTGGCGGTCTTGCGCGAGGCGTCAGTCGAACGCAACATGGAGTTCTGCCGGAACATAATGGCTCTGTGCCGGAGACTTCAGGTATCCACCCTCGTCCACACATCTTCCTGCAGCGTTCTGGCTTTTTCTGAACGTGTAATTTCCGAATCCAGCGCTGTTTTGCATGACTGGCAGAACCGGCCTGATTATGCGGCTGTGAAAATTGCCACTGACGACCTGCTGCGGGACATGCCGGAAAGCGAACGAGGCGGCGTGAAGGTAGTCTTTGTACGGCCCGGTTTCGTGCTCGCTCCCGGAGCGGTCAATGTGCTGGTCGGACTCGCTTCACGCCTGCCCGGCGGGATGGCGCTGGTCCTGGGAAATCCAAAGCAGGATCTCTATCTGATTACCCGCGACAAGGTTCAGGAGGTGCTTGCAGGTGTTCTTGACCAGAATGATCTCCATCATGGCGACACATTCCTCGCCGTCGCGGCCAACTGCCCGAAGCGGGGCGACTACATCAAGCACTGCTGCCGCAGTTTGGGCCAGGCGCGCTGGTGCCTGCGCATGGGAGCATGGTTCTGGTATCCCGTGGCGGGACTCGCCGAAGGCCTTTCGCGCCTGCTGGGCAAAGGGTCGCCGCGCATATTCCAGCGGGTTTCACTGACCTTCCGCAAAATCCGATACGATGTCTCCGAAACATCCAGAAAGCTTGGGGTGGATCTGAACATTGACTGGCAGAAGGCCGTGCGCGAAGCCTATGACCAGCAGACCCCCAACTACACATTGCCCGTCTACAAGACAGAAGGATCGCTTGCCGGTATTTCCCGAATCCTGTTTATCGGCTTCGGGGGAATTGTGCGCCAGAAGCACATACCCGCTCTTGAACAGCTGGGTTTCAAGGGAACAGTGGATGTCTTCGACCCCTATTTGAAGGAGATGCCCAAGACCAGGCTGAACTGCCAGCGCATTGAAGACCCCAAAGTCAGCGAGGCCGATCTGGTGGTCGTAACCACGCCTGGCCCTCTTCATACTCAGGCCATCGGCCAGATTCCGCCGAAGGCGCGGATGGTGATGGTTGAAAAGCCTTTGGTTACCCGGCAGGAAGACTGGTCCGCGTGGGCCGATTTTGAGAAGTCCCGCGAATGTCCTGTTCTGGTTATGCACAATTACCGGCTGAAAAAAAATCTGCTCCGGTTCTGCGATCTTCTGCGCAAATACAACGGCGGCGAACTGCTGAGCTGCCGGGTGGTGTTTGACACCGGTGCCATTCGCGGCGACTCACTTCGCTGGCACCGGAATGAACGAGCATCGCGGACGCTGCTCTACGATTTTGGCCTTCATTCTCTTGACGCGGCGTGCATGCTGGGACAGGACTACCAGGGCTTGGAAAACATCCGGTCGAAAACCAACCAGTTGGGCGAAACCAGTGAAATCGCCGGCCAGTTCAAATTCTCAAACTATCCGGTCACATTTCATCTCCGGCAGACGCATGGGATCGTTCGGCGCCATGTCTACTTCGAGTTTGTAAATTTCACAATCCGGGTCACATTTTATCCAGACTCGGTAACCCTCCTGGCGGGTGACGACATGATTTTGAACCGGTTTTACGAGTTCTGGGGCGAGACCATGAACACGCTCGGAGTAGTGTTCAGCAAATTGCGGGGAAAAGAACACGACCCGTCCCATGTCCGCATGTATCAGGAAGCGGCGCTGGCCTTGAGAAACAAGTCTCCCTCGTCCTTCTCCATGCAGGCGCTGGAATCCACCTACCGTGTGCTGGCGGACATCGCAGCGGCGGTCTATTAATTGTTTCTTTAGTGAACTGTTGTGGCTGCAATCTCTTTTAAAATCAGTGTCAAGAGGAGTCCGAAACAATGATTAGATTTAATACGTTAATGGCTCATTTGCACAAATACGCCCCCAACATGGCCGAAGTTATATTGCAGATCCAGGGCACAAATGCGGCTCACGAGGACAATTTCACGAGCGTGTATTGGAGAATTGCGCGCGAGGATACCATCTATTTGTACTTCCGCGAGGCTTACAATATTTATAAATATCTCTTGGAAGCCCGGGAGCTGGGCGGACTTATGGCAGAAGTCGGCGTTTTTAAAGGCGGGGGGGGCAAAACTGATTTCCGAGTTCAAAGGAGATTGCCCTCTGCACTTGTTCGACACGTTTAAGGGGATGCCGGAAACACGCGCAGACATTGACACTTATAAGGAAGGTGCCTTTTCCACCACCTCGCTCAATAAAGTCTCTCAATATCTAGCTCCCTACCAGAACGTTTTCTTTCATCCGGGAATTTTCCCCGCGACAACAAAAGAGCTGCCTGCGGATGCCGAGTTTTGCTTCGTGCATCTCGATGTGGATATTTACGAATCAACGCGCGCCGGACTGGAGTTCTTTTATCCCCGCATGAAAAAAGGGGGCGTAATCATCTCTCATGATTACAACACTCACTATTGCAAGGGAGTCAAACAGGCTTTTGACGAATATTTTGCCGGAAAAAACATTGATGTCCTTCCGCTCTGGGATACCCAGTGCTTAGTGCGCAAATCATAATTTGCAGAACGCGTTAGAGCTTAGCTTTCGCTCAAGTCCTTGCCCGGGCGGAATATTTCAATCCATTCTGCGATGCCGTAGCTCAAGTGCATCAGCGGCACTAAAAAGAAAATGAACAGGTGTTCTGCTTTGCGCGTTTCTGCATATTTATTCAGGGTTATGTAGAGGGCCGCCAGCATATAGAAAGCGATATCCAGCGTCAGCAGGTAGAGGCCCCATTTTAAGAATATTGCCGCGAACGCCAGCACGGCGAGGGACAAGACCCATAGGCCCGGCACAATGGTGGTCGGTTCAAATTCCACACCGGCGCGAAGCAGGCGGATGCGCGTGGCGCCATATCCGTGCATCTGTTTCAAAAAGCGCCACAGAGATGATCGCGGATAGTGATACACCCATGCATCGTCATAAAACACGATCTTGTGCCCTGCCTGCTGTGTTCGCCAGGCTGCGATCATTTCCTCGCCCGGCCAGAATTCCGGAGGGAACATTCCGATGGATTCCAGTACCGGACGGCGATAGGCCATGTTGCATCCGATGATCCGGCTCCAGCTGATGGGCCGGATATGAGCGCCGGATTTCAGATATCGTTCGGCCACATAGCCGGCCGCCTTCGACTGCAGCGCCGTTCCCGCAAGTCTGGCAAACAATTTGACATCATCCGGGACAAGGCTCGGACCACTCGCCGCACCCACACTTTCATCTTCAAAAGGCTTAAGGATCAGATCAGGCCAGTCTCTGCAGACAAAAACATCATCATCCAGAAAAGCCACAACATCCGCCTGCGCTCTCCGGAATCCTTCGTTCTTTTTCCGGCTCGAATCACCAACTGGAAATGAAATCGGCAAATGCACTATTTGGGGATGCGCCGACTGGATCGCCCGCAGCCGTTCCATGACCTGCAAATCCGGAATTTCTCCGGCCACAATGATTTCAATGTCGTCAAAACTCTTTGTAGCGGCTAGAGACTCCAGCGTCTGAATCAGGATAGGACGCCCCATGGTTGGTATGACCACAGAGAGTTTAACAGATGGGATTATGTTCATCGGAATTATCTTTCCCCCTGCGATCCGCTGCAAGCATGACTAATGCCGCGAGACATGCCGTCATCCCCGCCAACTGAATCCATAATGTGGCAACAGGCGGCGCAAAGCGCATTTTCACCCAATGCAGGCCGGGAGGAACATAAAGGCCCTGGAACAAGTAGTCACAGCGCAGAAGGTCAACCGGTCTATCATCCATCGTGATACGCCATTCCGGAGACCATTTGTCAGCCAAACGAAGAATGCAGGATTTATCTGCAGATACCTGCAGCTCGACACGACCGGGACTGTAATGCTTAATGTTTACTGATCCCTTGACGACGTCCCCAGATTCTGCGAGATGATCAAGCGCCGGGTCAGACGCCAGCAGAGCAGTTGTCTTTGCGTCATGCGATCGTGAAGACAACCGGCGCAGCGCCTCCTCGTCACTGACAATTTCCCATTGCGGAACAAGTGCATAGCGGGGCAATGAATCCCTGTATCCCAGGATGCAATGCTGTCCAGGCGTGGATTGCGCACCCGGAACGATTTTCATTCTGCGGTTATCCGTTGCAACGCTGTACGCAAAGCGAATGTCAAACCGTTCTTTAACGGCAGGATCACGCTGCAACTGGGCCCAAATTCCCGCAGGCGCCAGCACAGGGCCCACTCCGCAAAGTTCCCAGTAGCGCAGCGGATTGGATCCAACCGCCTCCATAAATGCTTTATAGTCTTCAGGCATGCGCGGCATCTGGGTCACGTTGATTGTGTTGATCCCCTGATACGGGAACAAATAGGTTAGCCAGTGATTGTAGAAGCCGGATTGATCTGCAAGCGCAGAACGCTGGAATGTTCGCGAGGCATCTTCCTTAAGAACTTTTGCCACCTCATTATCGCTTCCGGCAACATCATCCCAACTCATAGTCTGGATGTAATGGCGGGACAGATACAGTACGTCCACCAGCAGCAGAACGCAAACGAACCATGGCATCCCGCGACGGAACTTTGCGAACGGCATCATCCAGAGCCAGGCCGCAAACGCAACCAGCATCCCTCCGCCATAGAAGAGCGCCTTCATACGTCCGCCAACAATTGCCGCCGCGTACTGGGCCCAACCGGCATTTGCAAGACGTCCCACCGCGCCACTCCACGATGCGGCCGTCAGAAGCGCCACGAAGATCATGACCGCGCCGATGATTGCCGAAACAATGGCATATTTCCGGGCCTTGTTTCCTGCAAGGCTTCCGGAAAGCAATCCATGCAGTCCGTGCGCCGCCAGGATGGCAACGGCAACTTGAAAGACCTGAAGGAACTTGTTTGGATTGCGAATGGAGGACACCATCGGCAGTTTATAGAAAAGCCAATACAGCGGGAAATGCTTCCCAAACGAGAGTAGAAGCGCCAGAAGCGCAATGATTCCCCAAGCCCTGACCTCGAACCGGTCCGGATTCGAGGACGATCCCTTTCCCCAGGCTAAAACCAGCGCCAGCATCATCAGCGCCACGGCTGACGCGCCTAAATACTGGCTTTCCAGCTTGAAGTTCATGAATCCCTGCCCCGTCTTCTTCCACTCGGCCGAACGCCCCATTCTGCCCCAGTACGGGCCGGATGGCTCACCGCTTCGCCAGCCCATAAATCCCGGAGCAATGAAATCAATGGACTCCTCCGGAGGCCAGCTCCACTGGGTCACAAAGTTCCATTTTTCTGCAGAATCCTCCTGCGACATGCTCGCGATGTTTTTTACGCTTGAGGAATATCCCGCAAGCAAGGGCCGCGCCGCAAGCGAGAGAGAGACCAGCAGAACCGGCGCCGCCATCCGCATGATTGCCCTCCACTGCAATCCATGCCGGCGGATGAGCGAAAATATAAAGTAAGGGAACAGGAACATGGCAATAAAAAGCGCCAGATCCGGCTGTTCAAGGAAAATGCCGCCAAGGGCTCCGCCCGCCAGAACCGCCCAGCTGATCTTCCCGGTCCGAACAGCCTTTTCTGCGCTCCAAAGGAACATGGCTGCAAAAGCGAGGGCGGCGAATTTGTAGATGTGCCCGGCATATGTCAGCGTGAAATTGCTTCCCACCCAGAAGGCGGCCAGCATGCCGGCGATGCATGCCGGCCAGACCAGCCTTCGCTGGCGCAGGAACAAAACGAAGAATACAGAGGCAATGGTCAGATCTATTGCATGTATCCAGTTGGTCACAAATTTCAACGGGAGCAGCCAGATCAGCAGATTGGTCCAGGTGAGGTTTATCATTCCCGGCAGCCCCACCAGTGCCGCATCGTTCCACCAGCCCAGAAAACCGCGCGGGAGACCCCTCTTCCACAAAGCCAGCGCTCCAATATTGTCGTCCGTGGTCAGCAGAAGACGCGAAGGATTCAGGACTTCGTGAAAGATCACAAGTGACAGGAGAATCAATCCGGCAATAACCTGCAAAACCTGTTTTGTTTCCCGACCGGATACCGCATTACTCATTGTCTTGTCCTTTTGCATTTGAAGGAACTATTGCACAACAGAGGCCTTGATATCCAGCACGAGAAGTGGTCCTTTCGCCGATGCATTGATTTTGTTTTCTCCGGGCTGCAGGGGCACTGTGACCGACTGTTGGGCCACATTTTGAACCGGGAACGTCAATATCTGCCCGTTGATGAGCAATCTTGTGGATTGCGGCGAGAAGGCAACAAATACCAGTTCAACATTCAACGGTTTTTCCGTTGCATTGTAAACATCCAGCCGAGAGACATCAGACGGGATTCTGTAATCAGCAAAACGTCCCTTCTGCATTAACGATTCTATTTGAGACTGGTTGAAACCGGCAATCTGGTCATTTCCGATAATCACTTTGTGATTCTGCATATACCAGCCCGCCTGAAACCACAGCATCTGCATCAGCTGCTGCGGCCATCCGGAAATCGGCTGCCAGGGTTTCAAATAGCGCCACCCGCTTCCGTAGAAAAGAACAACCGGGTTAGCTCCTTGTGCGGCTTTCCTGACAGCATCATCCCGGCTGTTGCGGTAAAGTTTGATATCAATGCGGCTTCTGTTCTTCTCATAGAAATCATCCCGATGGGCAAAGCCCCATCTGGCCAGGAAATCAGCTGCCCGGTGCTTGAGGACAATTTTATGCGCAAAAAACCGGTCCGGCCATTCCCAGGGGCCCAAATGATACACGGGGGTTCCCGAATCAATGAACGAGTTGTTCAACGGGAGGTAGACTGAATCCGGGTATTTTCTAAAAAAATCCTCCACAGTTTCCCGCCAGCCAAATTGGATCGCAGTTTGTGCAGGTTCGCACGGCACCGTGAATGTCCATTCCCGTCCATCCTTCAGGGGATACAGCGTCAGTTCATTCCATGGTTCATACCACCGGTCAACCAGAACCAGAGTGCCGGGCTCAGTGTTCCGGTTAATATAATCAGCGATGGTCTTATACGCCGTAGGTTTGCCTTCAAGCGTAATCACCGCCCATAATGGCGCGCACCACAAAATCGCGCAGATGCATGCCAGAACCGGAACGGCGTATCGTTTCCCGATTTCCCATTTCAATGTCATCCAATCGCTCAGACAAACCAGCAGAAAGGCCAAGCCCAATATCACAAGAGGAAACGAAACAGAAAAATATGCGTATTTGCTCTGGCCATGGCCCATTATGGCGCACAGCACGATGTTTCCCGCCACAGCCAGCAGAACCATCATCAAAATTCGCCTCCCGAACTCTGTGTGGCCCTGCCTGTTTCTAAAGGCCGCAAACAGGCCCACAGCAAGAATCAGCAAAAGGAGAACAATGCCCGGCACGGATTTCCCGAACGTGAAAACCGGAACAGTTTCCGCCACAATGCGCAAAAAATTCGTCCAAGGCAGCTTATCCACGCCCAGCGCCTGAAGAGACCCGAGGACATACGCCCGAAACGCCCGCAAGAGCCAGGGGAAAATAGTGGCTCCCAGCGCAACAGCCAGCGCAACAAACCATAAAAACAGCTTCTTGCGCGACTGCGGATCAGCTCTGCGCAAGCCCAGTACAAACAACATGAGCCAGATCATGCCGAACACAGACCATGTCGTGATATGGGTGGCGCACATCAGAATTCCAGACAGCAGCCAAAGAACCCAGACGCGGGCGCCGGATTCCTTCTCCTGCAAGTATCGCAGGAGGACAATGGACCGCCAGTAGAAGAATGCCGAGAAACAAATAACGCCGGAGTAGTAATAGGCCTCCCGTGAAGTTGCGACAGCGTATGGATTGATGGCCGCCAGAAAAGCTGCCAGAAGCGCCATTCTTTCGGAACCGGCTGCGCGGCACATGCGATAAACAAAATAAACTGCCAGAATGCCAAGCAGCGCAATGGGAAACCGTACGGTCCAGTCGTTGACGGGCATTCGGGTGATCCGGAAAAAAGTCAGTAAATACACCTCAGTCCAGGGAATCTGGTTGACCCATGGAGGATTCTTCAACTGCTGTATCGGACTGACTCTGTTAGCGACATATTTGTAGAATTCAAGAGTATCTGCCCGATAGGCGCTGTGGCCGAGATACGCGCATCGAACCAGCGCGGCGAGGACGACAATGAGCAATATCAGGAGAGTCTTGTTTGAAAAGTTATTCGTTCTCATTTGTAAATATTCTGCATTTCCGTTCAATTTTGGAGAGCCGCATCGTCCCCCTTAAACGCCTGTTTGTCAACGGGAAAGAGGCTTCCGTCACGGCCCTGGATTCAATTATTTAAAGTTCTCCATTGAATCTGAACTATAGTTCAGTTATTGTTCTGTCAGAGAAAGGGGTTTGCCATGCCCAGAAAAATGAATCTTGAGGACAGGCTCAGGAAACTGCGCGGATTTGTCCGCGGAGAGAAACGGATGCCCGGATATGCCGAAATGCTGAATTTGTTCGGTTACCGCTCCAAAAACGCGGTCTATGGCCTGTTGCACAGGCTGGAGCAGCTTGGGTACATCACCAAAAACCGCTGCGGGAAGCCGGCTTGGACAAGCAAACTCATTGGATCCATTAAACTTCTTGGCGCGGTGCAGGCAGGGTTCCCCTCCCCGGCCGAGGAGGAACTGGTGGACACACTCAGCCTCGATGAGTTCCTGGTTGCCCGGCCGGAAGCCACGTTCATGCTGACGGTTTCGGGCGATTCCATGATCGAGGCCGGCATACAGCCCGGCGACCTGGTGCTGGTCGAACGTGGTACCACGCCCAAAAAGAACGACATCGTCGTGGCCCAGGTGGACGGCGAATGGACCCTCAAATATTTCGGTCGCGACCGGAACGGCATTTATCTGGATCCCGCCAACGGCCGCTATCAGCGGATCAGGCCGCGGAATTCTCTGACCATCGGCGGCGTGGTCAAGGCCGTGGTCCGGAAATACCAGTAAGGGCCATGCATCATGGACTGCAAAGGTCAGATTCTTGTTTTCGGATCTTTCCCGAACGCTATTGTCCATTTCGACGGCGACGCGTTTTTCGCATCCGTGGAACAGGCCGTTGATCCCGCACTGAAAGGGAAACCGGTGGTAACCGGCAAGGAACGCGGCATCATTGCCTGCGCCAGCTATGAGGCCAAGGCCCTTGGCATCAAACGCGGCATTTCTCTCTGGGATGCCCGCGAAATCTGCCCGCAGCTCGTGGTGCTGCCCAGCGATTACGAAACCTACGGCATCTATTCCAGGCGTATGTTCGACATCGCTCGCCGGTTCACGCCGATCGTCGAGGAATATTCCATTGACGAAGGTTTCGCCGACATCGGAGGGCTGCGGCGTGTCTTCCACTCCTCATATCAGGACATCGCGAGGCAAATGCAATCGGCCATTCAAAAAGAGCTGAACCTGACCGTTTCCATTGGCCTCAGCCTCACAAAAAGTCTGGCCAAGCTCGCCTCCGATTTCCGGAAGCCGGCCGGCTTCACAGCCGTAGCCGGAATGCATCTGCATCTTTTCCTGGCGCGCATTCCGCTCAAAGACGTCTGGGGCTTCGGATCAAACACCGTCCAGCTTCTCCAGAAACATGGACTGCAAACTGCGCTTGATTTCGTCCTGAAGCCGGAGGATTGGGCCCAAAGGATTCTGGGGAAGCCCGGGCACGAAATATGGAAAGAACTCCGGGGACAGACGGTTTGGCCCGTCAGCACTGAAGAGAAAACAAGCTATGCCAGCATCAGCAAATGCAAAACCTTCAGCGCCCCATCCGCGGACAGGGATTTCATCTACGCCAGGCTGGTGCGCAATATAGAATCTGCCTTCATCAAGGTCCGCCGGCACAAACTTCGGGCACGCGAAATCACGGTGGCCCTGCGAAAGGATGATTACCATCAGGAAGGCCTCAAGGCCGCGCTGAACCGCGCCACGGCCTCCACGCAGGAGGTTCTTCCGCTGGCGCAGGATCTTTTCGACCGGCTTTTCAATCCGGAATGGATCTACCGCAGTACAATGGTTGTTCTCGGCAGGCTCGAGGAGGATCGCGAAGAACAGACCGACCTTTTTGAAGACCGGCTCAGGATTGATAAATTGAACAGGGCCTCAGCAATCATTGATGATGTGAACGGGCAGTTCGGCAAGCACAAGCTGCATGTCGGCACGGCACTGTTCCTTGGGAAAACCCTGCCCGCAAACAGCCGCGATGCTTTACCCTGGCGCAAAACAGAATTGCTTCAGGGCGAAACCGGACGGCGGCGACTGGGCCTCCCCCTTTTGAAAATTACAGTCTGACAATAAAAAAGCCGGCCACAGGCCGGCTTTTCTTCTTGCTGCTGAAAGCTTGTCTCAGGACTTCTTTGCGCGGATACGGTTCGCGGCGCGGGTCTTGCGGCGCGAGGCCGTGTTGCTGGAAATAACGCCTTTTTTTGCCGCCTTGTCCAGCTCCGAGCAGTATTTGCGGTAAATCGCCTGCGGATCCGCACCTTCCGGAACCTCAAAAGACTCAAGGAATTTCCGGCGGATGTTCTTCACACGGCTCTTCACACTCTGGTTGCGCTGCCGCGCCTCAATGGACTGCCGCAAACGCTTCGCTGCACTGTTAATGTTCGGCATCTGACAAATCTCCTGACTGATCTTGCAAACGGCCTCAATGGCCGCATTTCTTTCAAAAAACTGTGTCATACTATCCATAAGAGCATCGAAGTCAACCGCATTCACCAAAAAAATACTGCATTCCAAGTGTTGCATGGCTGCACCGCCTTGTGCAGAATCCGCGCAATGGAAATAAACAGCAGCAGTCCGGTTTACCAGCCGCCCGGCCGCGAGGCTTGCATTAAGGCCGCGGCGCTGTACCGCGCCGCCCTCCGAATGGTGCCGACGGGAATCCGCTCGGGCGACAAATGCCTCGCCGGATGCTGGGCCGACCGGCCGGATATGTCCCCCGTCGAACTGCTTTCCCTCATTCAGGAATCCATCGCCCGCCCGGATGCCGCAGTCATCAAGCAAACCGGCCGCATCACCGTAACCCGCACCCGCCTTGAGGGCGCGGAGGTCATCATCAAAGGCTATGATCTCAGCGGAACACTTGAGAATCTAAAATATCTTTTCCGCCATTCACGCGCGCGGAGATTCTGGGCCGCCGCGCTCACGCTCAGGCAGCTTGGCATCCCGACACCCGAACCGATGGGATTTCTTGAATGCTGGAAACACGGCATTCCCGCCGCCAGTTTCATCATCACTGGTTTTGTGCCGGACACCGACGATGCCAGCCGGTGGCTGGGATGGACATCGAACACAAAACCGGAAGACGTGAAGCGGGCGCTGGCCAAGGATTTGGCCTCCGCCATAGCAGGCCTCTACAGTCACGGGATATACCACCGTGACACCAAGACCTCCAACCTGCTTCTCGAGTATCCCCTGGATCCGGTCCGCCGCCGGTTCCTGTGGCTCGATCTTGAATGCCTGACCTGCGGCATCCGGCCCGGCCGCCATCAGATCATCCGCAATGTCGTGCAGGTGGTTGGATCCCTCGGCCCGGAAGCGACCTGTGCCGAGCGCGAACTGATCATCCGGGAATTCGCCTGCATTTTCCCGTGGCTGACCGGCAGAAATGTGATGAAGCGCATTCACTGCTGGACCGACCGGCGGATGCACAAGGAACGGAGATGCTGCTGAAGTTCCTGAAATTCTGCGCAGGAATTCTGCTGCTGCCCGTTTGCGTTATTGTTCTGCTCAGCCTCTTTCATTTGATCATGGCGCTTCAGCCGGAATCTGCACAACAGGTGCCGCGATCCGTCTGGGGGCTCCTCAT
>ENA-UPTA01002960-UPTA01002960.1-activated-sludge-metagenome-genome-assembly--contig:-NODE-2960-length-17079-cov-5.397615_pt1 | contig 17079 bp, 17 predicted proteins | sample MGYA00238184_ERZ773361 | MGnify/ENA primary metagenome ERZ773361 (study PRJEB29100, sample SAMN05720205) | activated sludge metagenome | isolation source: anaerobic digester from wastewater...
TCTTGACGCGGCCGTCCATCATCTCGGGAAAGCCGGTGACCGTGTCGATCGCGACCACCTTGAGGCCCGCGGCCGCGAGCTGGGCGGCGGTGCCTCCGGTGCTGATGATCTTCACTCCCATCTGAGCGAGCGACTTGGCGAATTCGACTACCCCTGTCTTGTCGGACACACTGACGAGCGCGGTCCTGATCGTGACATCCATTTGTTCTTACTCCCTTGTTTGTTCGAGCTGCATTCTCACCGCCCCGGCGTCAGGCAGGCGATGCGCCCGCGTTCGTCGGCGACGTAGATCTTCGCGCTGTCCGTATTGGACACATGGGCAACGACCGGCGCGCTGTTGATCGAATAGATCCTCTTGCCCGTCGCGTTGTCCATGACGACCATCGTGCGGACCTTCGTAATGAGATAGGCCTTCCGATCCGCTTCGGCCAGCAGGTCGAGCCCCTCGGGCAGGGACCACACGGCCTGGCCCGTCTGCTTGTTGATGGCGGTCACACCCCGTCCCGAAGCATACTGATAGACGTATTCCTGCGTCACCCGGGGAGCGCGATCCAGCACGGCCTCGGTCTGGAACTTCCAGGCCATCGAGACCGTTGTCTCGCCCGTGATGTCGAGCCGGTAGACGTTCGTATCCTTGCTGGCGACGTAGAGGAAATCGCCATGCCGAACGATCGATCCGGCGATCGCCTCGGCCGCATCGAACTGCCACAGCTTCTTCGGCGTATCGGCGGCCATGCCGACGACGTTGCCGGCGCTGGTCCCGAAAACAACCAGATTGTCATCGGCCACCACCGTCGTAATCAGCGACTCGTTGTCCGCCGCTACCTTAAAGGTCCGGACCAGGTCCTGGACGCGGAACACGTGCAGCCGACGGTCCCCCGCCGCCACGTAGTAAAACTGGTCGTTGCGGACCGGGGGCGTCACAATGCTCAGCTCCAGATCGGCGACCCGGGTCTGCGTTCCGGAGGCCATGCCGCACTCGGTGAGCTGGTTGCCCACGACGGAGATAACCGTGTCGTCATAGGAACCCAGGCCGAGAACCGGAATGCCCTGCGGCGCGACGGAGCGGCTGAACACAACATCCCCTGTGGCCGCATTCAGCGACCACATGTAGTTGCGATCCGAGCGAAGGAACAATTGGCCGCCCAGCAGCGTCACCGTCGCGAAGGCCTCGCCCTTTTTCAGGGGCAGAGTCTGTTGCCAGACCGGCTTGAGGCCCGCGTGATTGAGCAGATCGGGGGACAGCATCCAATCGGAATCACGGGTTTGGGCGGACGACGCCCCCCCCTTTCCCGCCGCAACCGCGGCCGTCGCCATCAACCCGCTCGACAAAAGACAGACCCCCAGAAGGATCAGGGCCCTGGGCCGCAGCATGACTTGCATATCCCATCCTCGTAAAAAAAAAGAACCTCGATCTCTCAGTCCGAAATCCCGAATTGAGTCAGGTCAGGTCAATTCCACATGGTCCGCCAGGTCCACCCTGTGCTCGGCCTCGAATTTTCGCATCTCCTCAATGCGTTCGATGTCATCCTGAATCCGGTGGACCAGCTTGAAAATATAGGGCTTGCCCGCCAGACGATTGCGCAAATCATCCACCATGGGCTCCCAGGAGCCGCCATACAACTGGGCCTTGAGCGCGACAAGCATCTTGTGCTCATCGCTGAGTCGGTTGACATAGTCGATCACAGCCTGCTCGACGCCTTTGTCGGAGCGACTGCTCTTTTGGACTGGCTCAGCCATAAGAGACTCCAATCCCTTGGATGGTAACGGTTTCTGAGCGGGGATTCAACACATTTTCCCGAATTGACGCGGCGACGGGAGAATACAATTGCCCATCTTGAGACCGCCGGCAGGCAATGGGAACGAACAGGACGGTCTCCGCATGCGGCGTCCGGGGGCGATCCGAAGCCTGAAGGTCCCTCACGGAAATCACTTGCCTTTCCCGACCACCCAGAATGTCTCTTCCTTCGGAGTTATTCTCGCCTCAAAACTGTCCGGCGTGTATCCGTACACATCGGTCACGATCTCGTACTTGTGTTGCCAGATATCCCGGGGCAGCCGGACGCAGACATCGGAATTCATGGCCGAACGGGGCAGGTACTTGCCGCCGCCGTCCTCGTAGGCGAACATCCAGATGTCGCCCGTGGAGATCCGCTGGCTGTCCCGCAGGGCCAGAACGGCCTTCGACACCTCTTCGTGCCGCCGGTTGCGGGTGTACTCGCCCCAGAAGCTGTGCGTAACGATCAGATCGTAGCGGTGCGACGGGAGCAACTCCATGATCGCATCCTCCACATCGACCGTCCGCAACGGTTTCTGGTCGGGACCATCGTCGAGGTCCCCCATGATCCCCTTGGCCCCATAATGCTCCATCGCCTTGAAAAAATTCGGCGCTCGGTCTGGATCGCTCCTGCGAGTGAGCGTCACGACCGTCCAGCAGCTATCCGGATGCATCAAAAGGGTTCCGCCCGCCCAGATTGTCTCATCATCCGGATGGGCGACAATCGCGACGCAGTTCACATGCTCGTATGTCAACCGACCAACAACTTGCGGCGTCATGTTCTATCCTCGGAATCCACTTGTTCGCAACCGACCCCGGCTCACATCCGAACCAGCCGCACACCAGGGTCGCCGTCGGCGCCGATGGCGTCGAGGAATCGTTTCTCTATATGCTCCTCGATCTCCTCGCGTTTGGCCGCCGTGCCTTCCATCAACGGGATCTGCCCACCGGCGTACGTGAGGTGTCCGCCCCCGGTGCCCTTGCGGCCGACCACATGCCTCATGACCTTGCCGGCCAGATTGCCCTCCTCCGACGTGCGAATCGAGATCAGCAGCTTGCCGTTCCAATAGCCGGTGCACATGGTCCAGGTGGTTTCATCCTCCCTCAACAGCAGGTCGGCCACTTCCGCGATCATGTCCGGATTGTCGATCTCCCCCAGTTCCGTGAGGATGGCCGGCCCCTGCACCCGGGCGTTCCGCAAGGCATCAGCCAGCATCTGGTAATACCCTCTCGGCACCTTCCCCCGCTGGATCACGGCCAGCATCCGCTTGTTGGCGAAAGGATACAGAAACCCGATGGCCTCGGCATCGGATAGCGAGGACTCCCGCCCGAGGTCCAACGTATCGGAGCGAATCCCGTAGAGCAAAGCAGTCGCCAGGGGCACATCGGGCGTGATGCCCGCTTCGATCAGGTATTCCACGAGGATCGTCGAGGTCGCGCCGTAACTACTGCGGACGTCGGTGAATGCAACCGTCCGGGTCCGCCGGTGGATGGGGTGATGGTCGATCACGATATTCGGCACAACGGTCTCGGGCAGCGAGTTGTTGCCGGTCGCCGGTTGCGTATCGACCATCGCGATGAGATCGTACTTCCGGAAGTCGATCTCGGCATAGGACCGAAGATTCAGGCCCAGGTACCGAACGAGGGCCCGGTTCTCCGCGCGTCCGACAGTGCCCCCGCACACGATCGAGCATTGGGCGTTGCCCAACCCCTTGGCGAGCCTGCGCAAGGCCACGGCCGCCGCCAGGCTGTCGGGATCGGGCGTATCCTGCATCGCGATCAGCAGGGACGTCTTTCCGACAAAGAGCTCGGTCAATCGCTGAAGTTTCGATCCAGTCTTCTCGGCGGCTCTCATGGGAGAAATTGTACCGGCCTCCCTCCCGTCTGAACAGCCCTTTCTCCTACTTGCCCTTGCGAAAGGGCCGCACCAGTCCCTGAAACATGGACTGATGCCACCGCTTCTGGACGGGGAACACGCCCCGCTGCACCACATCCACGTCCTCGATGGAGTAGAACGCCTGCGGATTGAACTTCTTGACCAGCTCGATGACGTCGCCCACCTCCCGCCGGCGGACGACGGTGAAGACGATCTGGACCGGGCCGTTGGCGCCCTGCCCGTCCATCACGGTGACCCCATATTGACGCTGCCGAAGCCGCTCGATGAGGTCTGTCGCGGACCTCTGCGTAATGACCCGGATGATCACGGTCCCGAGCGAGAGTTTCTCCGCGATCAACAGGCCGACGAAGTTTCCGGTGGCGTAACCGCCTGCATAGGCAACGTAGCAGATGGGATTCGACAGGTTCTGCATGATCTGCCCGATGGCCAGAATCCAAATCAACACTTCGAAGAAGCCCACCAGCGGCGCCAGGAGCTTGTAGCCGCGGGAGACGAAGATCAGCCGGACTGTCCCGAGCGAGACGTCGGTAATGCGGGCCAGAAAGATCAGCACAGGCAGAACGAACCACGTAAACGCCGGCGACTCAGAAAACACAGCAGCGATCACAGCCATTTCTTCCTTCGAAAGTACGTGAGCATGACCACCACGATGGCCAGCATCAGGAACAGTACGGCCGGGTATCCCCACCGCCACCTCATCTCGGGCATATTCGGGAAGTTCATCCCGTAGACGCCGGCGACAAACGTCAACGGAATGAAGATCGTCGCGATGATCGTCAGAACCTTCATGATGGCGTTCATCCGATTGCTGATGCTGGACAAGTAGATTTCAATCATTCCGGCCACCATGTCGCGAAAGCCCTCGATCGCGTCGATCACCTGGATCGTGTGGTCGTAGACATCGCGCAGGTAAATATGGGTCTGGTTGCAGATCAGCGACGACTCGTCCCGCTGCATGGCGCTGATGAGTTCTCGGAGCGGCCAGATCGACCGACGCAGGGACATCATCTCTCGCTTGAGTGAATGGATTCTGCGAAGGGTGTTGTCGGTCGGTGTGACGATCAGTTCATCCTCCATCTCTTCGATCTGCTCGCCGGTCTTTTCCAGGATGCCGAAGTAGCCGTCCACGATGGCGTCGAGCAGCGAATAGGCCAGGTAGTCGGCGCCCATCTTGCGGATCTTGCCCTTGGCCTGGCGAATCCGCTCCCGGATGGGGTCGAAGATGTCGCCCACGTCCTCCTGAAAGGAGATGACGAAGTTGGCTCCGAAGACGATGCTGATCTGCTCGTTTTCGATGGCCCGGGCGGTGTGGTTGTACGTGAGCATCTTGAGCACGACGTAGGCGTACTTCTCGTAGTTGTCGAACTTGGGCCGCTGGCCGGCGGTGACGATGTCCTCCAGGATCAGGGGATGCAAGTCGTAGGCCTTGCCGATCTTCTCGATGATGGGGATGTCGTCGATGCCGTCGATATTGATCCACGTCGTCGTGGCGGTGTCCTTGAACGGGAAGCATTCCTCGACGGAGACCCCTCGTTTTTCCTCGAAGTGCTGCTCGTCGTAGTCCATGTACGTGATATGAACGGCCTCCTCGCGCTTGTCGCCGATATGGATGAGGGTCCCGGGCGGAAGACCGGCTTTCTTGGTCCGCCGGCTCAGGGCCGCGTTCCTGCGTTTGGACTTGCTTCCCATGATCTCTGCCTCCAAGCGGAAAAGACGGGAATCAACAGTGCATGAGTATCCGACCTCCCGGACACCATGTCATGCCTTGCGTTTCTTTCTCAGAACGCCGGTGGTGATGAGGATGCCTGTCACGAGTCCCAGCGCAAACGTCAGCATCAGCATCAACACCCGCGACATCTGAACCTTCAGAAGCAGAATCCGGGCCTCCATGGGCTCGGTGTTCTGAAGGAAAATGACGATGGTGAAGACCAGGAGAGCGACGATGGCGATCAGCTTGACTTTTCTCATGACGGTTCCTTTATCGCTCGAGGGGCACAACCGGCTCTTGCAGGACCGAATTGTAGCAGCGCGACGCAGAAAAGCGAGGGAAAAACCCGCCGGAATGAGACAGGATCGGACGATAGACGACAGTGCATAACCATCCGGGTGGCGGGATGCGTTTGGCCGCCACCCGGCAACCGAGTGAGTGCCCGGAGGATACAGCCTGCGAGGGAGCGTCCCTGGCGTCTCGGCGATCCACAAAGACCCGTTCGGACTACGGAAGAGTCAACTGGCTCTTCGGGAGTTTCTTCAGACACAGGAACCAGTCGAGGCATTGGTACTCGCCTCCGGCGTTCGCGACTCGCTGCTGGGCCGCGCCGCAGGAACCCGGGGGCGGAATGATGACGTCATCGCCGGGTTGCCAGTTTGCCGGCGTCGCGCACTTGTGCGCATCGGAGGTCTGCATGGCAATCAGCAGCCTCTTGATCTCTTCGAAGTTGCGTCCGTTGGAGGAGGGGTAGTAGACCAACGCGCGGATCTTGGCGCTCGGATCGATGAAGAACACCGCCCGCACGGCATGCGTGTCGCTCGAAGCGGGCTGGATCATCCCGTATTTTCGGGCCACTGTCATCTGAAGGTCCTCAATCAGCGGGAACGTGACCTCCACATTCTCCATGCCCTTGAACTGGATCTTTTCCTTGATCGTCCGCAGCCAGGCGATGTGGCTGAAGTTGCTGTCGATCGACAAGCCGATGAGTTCGCAGTTGAGGGCCTTGAATTGCGGCATCATGGTCGCGAACGTCATGAATTCGGTCGTGCACACCGGCGTGAAGTCCGCTGGATGGCTGAACAGAATGACCCATTTGCCCTTGTAGTCCTGGGGAAAGTTGATCTGCCCCTGCGTCGTCAACGCGGTGAATGCGGGCGCATCCTCGCCAATCAGGGGGATGGTCATCCCTGTCGGCGGCATGGGAACCGGGGGCAGAGGGGGTTTGTTGGCCCCTGCCAGGAGTCCCACACACAAGACGACCGCCACGATACCCACGATTCCCATAACCGCCCTCGTTGCCTTTTGCCTTGCCATGGTCTTTCTCCTCGAATGAAGTTCTGTTGGCAAAAAAGATTCCCCAATGACAAGGCGTTTACGGGCAGGCGAGGCAATGGTTCTCGAATTCTCGGATTTCGTGCGTCGTTGGGATACCGGCTGCGCCGATGCGTGTCCAGACGTTCCCCGCAGGTTGTCTCCTCGCATGGCAACAGCAACTCCGTCCGGGCGGCCCTTCCCCGGCAGCTCTGTGAGTGTGGTTCCGGCTTGTAACAAAGTCGGTCGAGCGGCGACTACCCTTCGTTGGGCTCGACGGAAGGCGTCTGTTCCGACTGCGGCTCCTCTGGCTCGATCTCCGCATCCTTCTGCAGTTGATCGATCAACTTCTGCTGCTCAGCAACAAGGGCATTCAACTCGGCGTTTTGCTTTTGGAGCGCCGCAGTCGTGCTGGCCTGGCCGCTGGAAGTGGCTTTCAACGCGTTCTGGACCTGCTGGGCATAGTCCAAAGCCTCGTCCCGCTCCCTGGTGAGCTGGTCGATCTTCCCCTGGAGTTCATCCCGGCTCTGTCGGACTGCGTTGAGTTCCGCCTTGGTGCTGGCGATTTCCTTTTCGGCCAGGGCCAGGTTGTGCTTCAATTGCTGTACGGCGGTCTTGGCTTCCCGAGCCTCCTGCTGGGCCTGCTCCACCGCTCTCTTGTCACAGCCGGCGAGCAATACGACTAAGCCGAGGATCCAGAGACCTCTGGCCAACCTTCTTCTGCCGCCATCCCACCCTGTGCAACCCGTCGTGACTTTCATCCAAACTCTCCTGCAAGCGCCGGCCGCGAGGCCCAGCCCATGTACATTCCACTGAGCCTCTTATCGGCCGCTGCCGACCCCCCTCTACAGTGGAGAAACTCCACATGCGCGAAAACCCGCGAACGACCCGACCGATAATATCGAGCCCGGACAGACAGCCGGTCTACTTGCCGCCGGCCAGGAATTTGTAGCTGAGGATTTTGTAGATCAGCTTGGCGGCGAGGAAATCCGGCGCCCACTGGTTCGCCACCGGGCACATCTCCACCACATCGAGTCCCACGACCTTCTTGCGGCGGCATACCGCCCGCATCAAAGCCAGCACATCGTACCATCGCAGGCCGCCCGGCTCGGGCGTGCCCGTCGAGGGCATGATCGACGGATCGAACACGTCCAGGTCGATCGTAATGTACACCTGCTCGGCCAGTTTCGCGACGACCGGATCGATCCAGGCGGCGCTGTCATGGATGTCCTCCGCGAAGAAGATCCGGTCCCGCTGGAGGCCCTTCGTCTCGGAAATGTCCATGCTGCGGATGCCCACCTGCACGATGGGGCACATCTCGCGAGCCCGCGCCATGACGCACGCATGGTTGTTCTTGGACCCCTCGTACTCCTGCCTCAGATCGGAGTGGGCGTCGAGTTGCAGGACGCTGACGCCGGGGAATTGGTGAACGTGGGCCTGGATCGCCCCGATGCTGACGGAATGCTCGCCGCCGACAACGACGACGAACTTGCCGTTGGCCAGATGGCCCTGGACCTTGCCCCGCACAGCCTCGACCATCTGCTCGGGAGAAGAGGCCCCCCCCGCCACCGGCGCATCCGTGAAGATGCCCTGCTGGTAGACCTGGGAGTCGGTCTCGATGTCGTACACCTCCATATTCGCGGAGGCCCGGATGATCGCTTCGGGGCCTTTGTCCGCACCCTTGATCCATGTGCTCGTCCCATCATACGGAACGGGAACCAAAACGACCTTCGAATTTGCAAGCTCGCTGTATTGGGGCGGAAGACCGCCGAAATTGTTGGCGACTGTTGTCATGATTCGACTCCGTTAGCGCTTCAAGCTCGTGCCCTGCGAGGCCGAGGGACTTTCCACTGGATTCACGCGCACGCAACCCCAGTCGAACGGTCAATCCGGTGAACGGGAGATCCACTGCTACTGCTGCGACAAGACGCTCGAATTCTCGTCGAACAGGAACATGGCGATCGACACAGTCGTCGTCCAGAGGTCTCTCTGCCCGGTGGCGGTCTGCGTGATGTTCGATGTTCGGATGATCAGGCCGCTGGAGCGATAGACCTGTTCCTTCTCACGCCAGGCCTTGTTGGGGTCCACTTCCAGGCCGAGGGTCGTTCCGAGCATGTTGGCGGCGAGGTCTTCGGACATGTCCGCCGCTTCTCGCTCGTTCATTCCGTGGCCGTGCACCTCGCTGAGATAGCCCCATTTCTTCTGATCCTTCGGCACCGCAATCCCCACGGACGAGGCAATCAGACGGCCATGTTCCTCGGTGTCGGCCCGGGCCATCACGCAGAAGCAGATGCCGCCGGGGGTGAGCAGTTTCAACCCCTTTTCCCTGCTGATGATTTTACATCTCGGCGGTAGGATGGACGAAACCTGGACCAGGTTCTGCTGGGCTACGCCGGCCTTACGCAGCGCTTCCTCGAAGCTCTTGAGCTGATACTTGCTCCGACCCACACCTTTGGTCAGGAAAACCCTTGTGGGAACCAGGTTTAGCATTTTCACCTCCCGCAAACTGCATTGGGTTGAGACTCTGTTGATGTTTTCAAATTCAGCCTGCGAATTATAGGCTCAACCAGCCGGTTGGCAATGAAAATCAACCCCAAGTTCCGCAAAATCAGAGATCCGCGCTGCCTGGAACGAGGAAGACATCCGTTCAGAAGGCCACGTATTGCCGGGCTTTTTCCAGTCTGGCGCCGACGCGACCGAGCTGATCGAGACTGTGCAGCCGCTCCTGCCGACGAAGTTCGAGAATGCGGTTCACCATCACCGGCCCCAACCCCGGCACACGCAGCAGCTCCATGCGCGACGCGTCGTTCAGTGCAACGGGAAAGAACTCCGGATGGCGAACGGCCCAGGCCTCCTTCGGATCGGTCTCCAACGACAGGTATCCGCGATCGTCGCACAGGATGTCCGCGTCGGTGAAGCCGTACTTGCGCATGAGAAAATCCACCTGGTAGAGGCGATGCTCCCGCATGAGCGGATCGCCGACGACCGGGCTGGGCTGCGTCTCCGACAGCGACGCGACGCCCAGTCCCTTCTGATACGCGCTGAAGTAGATGCGATGCATGCGGAGCCTGTCGTAGAGGCCCCACATGTACTTGACGATCTCGACGTCCGATTCGCCCGCGGGCCCGACGATGAATTGGGTCGTCTGCTTGACCCTCGCGTACCGCGAGCCCCTGGCCGTCAACCGACTGATACGTTTGATCGGCTCGATGATGTCACGCAGGTAGTCCTTGCGGCTCGAGAGCTTCGCAAGGTGTTTTTCGCCCGGCGTCTCGATGTTGAGCGATACGGCGCTGGCGAGCGAAACCGCTTCGTCGATGGCGGCGTCGCTGGCGCCGGGGATGATCTTGAGGTGGATGTAGCCTTTGAAGCGGTGCCGGCTGCGGAGGAGCCGGGCCGTAGCGGTGAGCCGCTCCATCGTCGCGTCCGGCGTGCCGATCACGCCCGAACTCAAGAACAACCCGAAGACCTCGCGACGGTTGAAATAGTCGAGGAACACGCGGGCGGTCTCCTCGGGATTCAGCGTACACCGCCGGATGTCCTGCTCCTGACGCAACGGACAATACTTGCAGTCGTTCGAGCAGACATTGGAGATGAGCGTCTTGAGCAGGACGCTTTTGCCGCCGTTGGGCAGAGTCACCGGATAGATCCATCGCCCGTCGCCGCCCCGCCGGCGGGCCTCCTCGTCCCGGCTGCCGCAGGCGCAGGCCAAGTCGTACTTGGCGTCATCACTGAGGATTTCCAGTTTCTGTTGCGTGTCCGGCTTGGAAATAACCCCGACCATAGATCGTCAGTATGGAACTCTCCGTCCGGCGTGTCAAGCGGGAATGCACTCACTGCGCCGCAGACCTGCGCAACGCCTTTTGCGCCACCCGCGTAAGCAGCACGGTGACGACAATGGTCACGACCAGACCGGCCCAGAAGAACGCGCGGAGGGTGGGCGTCGTCTGCCCCTCTCCCCTGGCGTAGGCCGCCAGATCCGCCAGGGAACGCAGGCCTGCCCCGACGTATACGTACATGACCATTCCCGGCAGCACGCCCACCACCGTGCCGAGCACGTACGCGAGAAACGAGACCTTCGTCAGGCCCAGCGCGTAGTTCAAAATCGCATACGGCGCCATCGGGCTCAGGCGGGCCAACAGCACAACCTTGAACCCCTGCTCGCCCGCCGCATGGTCGAGCGAGGTGAGCCAGTGATTGCGGCCGGTCCGGTTTTGTATCCGCCCATCTGTGGCAATTCGACCGATCCAGAAGGCCGCGATGGCGCCCGCGGCGCCTCCGATCATCGCCGTGACGCTGCCTTCGAAGACGCCGAAGAGGAAGCCCGCCGCCAGCGTGGGGATCGATGCCGGAATCAGGAGCACGCAGGAGACGGTGTAGAAGCCGACGAGCGCCACGGGACCCCAGGGCCCGAGGCCACCGATGTACTCGAAGATATCCGCCAGCAGACCGATGACGGGCAACACGCCGCCGGCTACCATCAAGCCGACGACGACCACAATGACAAAGACGATCAGTTTGACTCTGCGAACCGCCATAGTCCCTGCCTGCAGCGTCGTTGCGTCTTCCATTTCGGTCTTTCCCGCACAAGCATACCGGGATAGTCCCTCTTCCGCCAGTGGCGGTTTATCACATTCCCAGTTTGCCCTTGAGAAGCCGCCGGCCCTGGGGTATATCGGAATGCCAACCGGATCGTCCCTTTTTGAAAGGATGGCTGCGATGAATGAGACTCACGATCGTCAGGCAACGGTTATCTCCCGTCGAGGATTCATGCAACAGGCGGCCGCCGTCGCGGCGTTCACCGTCGTGCCAAGCCATGTTCTTGGCGGTCGGGCGCACGCGGCGCCGAGCGAACGGCTCAACATCGCAGGCATCGGGGTCGGAGGCGTCGGCAAGGCCTTCCTGCAAGGCTGTGCCTCCGACCCGACCGCACGCATCGCCTTCCTGTGCGATGTGGACCCCGAATACGCCAAGCCGGTCTTCGAGCAATATCCGCAGGCGAAACGCTATCGCGACTACCGCGAGATGTTCGACAAGGAAGACAGCGACATCGACGCGGTGCTCGTGGCGACGCCGGACCACACGCACGCCGTGATCTCGATGGAGGCCGTCCGGCGGCACAAGCACATCCTGTGCGTCAAGCCGCTGACACGAACCATCCACGAGGCCCGCACGCTCACCGAAGCCGCTCGCAAGGCGGGGATCGCCACCCAGGTGACGGCCGCATCCTCCGTCAGCGACCGGGCTTGCGACCTGCAGGAGATGATCTGGGACGGCGCGATTGGCGAGGTCCGCGAGGTCCATTGCTGGTCGAACCGCCCGCTCTGGCCGCAGGGTATGATCCGCCCGGAAGGCTCGGACCCGGTTCCCTCGCACCTGGATTGGGACCTCTGGATTGGTCCGGCCTCGATGCGCCCCTTCAAAGCCAAGTGGGGTCGGGATAGCCTCGTGATGCAGCAGGCCAAATACAACTACCCCTACGACGCCGTCTATCATCCCTGGAATTTCCGCGGCTGGTGGGACTTCGGAACAGGCGCCCTCGGCGACATGGGCTGCCACCACCTCAACACCCTCTTCAAGGCCCTCAAGCTCGGCCACCCGATCAGCGTCTGGGCCAGCTCGACCAAGGCGATGCCCGAGGCGACGCCGCTGGCTTCGACGGTCGCCTGGGAGTTCCCCGCCCGGGAGGGGATGCCGCCGGTGACGGTGTATTGGTACGACGGCGGGATCAAGCCGCCCAGACCCAGCGAGTTGGAGGAAGGCAGAGACTGGCCGGACGAGGGCAATCTGTACGTCGGCGACAAAGGCAAGATCCTCGGCGACACCGAAGGCGGGCAGATCATCCCCGAATCGAAAATGCAGAGCTACAAGCGCCCGCCCCGGACGCTGCCCAGGGTGTCCTTCAAGAACATCGCAACAGGCGAATGGATTCGAGCCTGCCAGGGCGGCGAGAAGGCAAGCTGCAATTTCGACGTCGGCGGCCTGCTGGCCGAGGTCGTCCAACTCGGCAACATCGCCATCCGCCGGGGCAGGAAACTCGCCTGGGACGGCCCGAACATGCGCTTCACAAACGACGACGAAGCCAACAAGTACGTCCAGGAACCCTATCGAACAGGCTGGAGCCTGTAGCGATTTACCATTGACGATTTGAGAGACTCCTCGGCTGGGATAGCGCTCCCGGTCGGGCGTCAGCGTAGGGTGTGCCATGCACACCATCTTCTCTTGGAGACTATCATGCTTGAAGCATTCCGGCCTTCACATCGGGCTCGGCAAACTCCGGCGGTCGGGCTCGCCATCCTGAGCCTCCTGAGCGGTCCGGTGTTCGCACGGATCAACTGGGTCTCCAAGAGCAGCACGATGGGCGACCTGCCCGCGCCGAACGAGGGCAACGAGCAGACGTGCTGCGTCGTGTGCGATATCGACAGAGACGGCGTGGACGACTTCGTCGTCGGAGAGCGGACGAAGGCCCCCTCGGTCGTCTGGTACAAATACAACGGCAAAGGCTGGGACAAACGTGTGATCGACGCCGGGCTCCTGCACCCGGAGGCCGGAGGCGACGCATATGATATCGACAAGGACGGCGACCTCGACATCCTGCTCAAGCCCTACCACCACAGAGCCCCCCGCATCGACATCCTGCTCAACGCCGGCCCTCTCAAAGCTTCGTCGGGTCCAGGATGACGTGCTTGATGCTCTTTCGCAGGTATGTGTAGGTAATGTGGACTCGACCGTCCGCAGCCTGGATGACCGCGGGATAGGAGTACTCGCCCGGCTGCGTCTCCAGGGCAAGCACGACGTCCCACTGCTTGCCATCCTTGGAGATCGCGACGTTTAACGGCGTGCGTCCCTTGGGCGTGTTGTTGAAAACGAGCAACTGCCGGCCGTCTTTCAGCGTAACCGCGTCGATCCCTGAGTTCGGGTTGGGCAAAGACGTGAGCGTCATCTCGCTCCAGGTCCGCCCGGAATCCTGGGACCAGCTTTCCGCGATAAACCCTTTGCCCCGCGTGCGACAGAGCATCTGAAGGCGGTTGTCCGGATAAGTCAGAATCGTCGGCTGGATTACGCCCATCGTCGCCGGGTCGTTCAATGGGCCGACGACCTCCCAGTTATCGAGGTCCTTCGTGATCTCGACGTGGACCCGCCAGCCCGCGTGTTCGCTGCTCGACGGGCACAGGATCGTTCCGTCCGCGAGTTGGATCGCCTTGTTCTTGATCGGTCCCATCACCTCCGGCGGCAACCGCCTGCGGTCCTTCCACGTTCGTCCGTTGTCCTCGGAGATCATCATTTCCCCCCACCATCTACTGGGCGTCGGACCGACTTTGAAGAACAACACCAGCGGTCCCTCGCGAGGCTGAAACAGCACCGGGTTCCAGCAGGGAAAACGCACCTGCGGCGACATGACGCCATTGGCGACCTCGACCGGTCGGGACCACGCACCGTCCTCCCAACGAGAGACCCAGATTCCGACGTCGTCCTCACCCTCATCCGCGCCGGCAAACCACGCGGCCAGGACAACGCCGTCGCGCGTCTGGACAATGGTCGAAGCATGACACCCCGGCGTAGGCGGGCTTTCCAGCGGAAAGATCAGCTCGGCCTTGACGATTGCATCGTGTTGTGACGCCTGACCTGCCTGTGCGCCCATGACCTGACACCCGCCCGCAAGAACCACGATCAATCCCAGAACCAGTTCACATCCTCTCATCCTGCACCTCATGTTCCCTCAGGTTGTCGTACCTTCCACTATCCATTGGCCTCGAAGCAGACCCTTGACGCTCTTCATTCTCTCCCATGAGGGTCCTTTCGTAAAGCCCCTCCCGCTCGTGCTCCGTTGACATTCTCGACACGCGTCATTATGATCCCGCAGTATAGATGCTGTGTGGAGAGCTATCATAAGCCGATTTCCTCGCTCCCTTGAAGGAGAAAAGACGGGCTCATCCGGTTTTTGCGTACTTCCGGCAGCTCTTGGGGACGCCGTCCCCAAACCCCTGAGATTTATCGCGTTGCGCCAATAGCATGATCCGGGCAAGAGAGCGACACCCCACGTGACAGGCGTCGCCATGCCACGGAACCGCTGCAACGCTCCCGGACCGATGCAGAAAGGCTCAATACAACCGCACGATGCCGTCGCGTGGCTCTCCTGCCATGCTATTGGCGCAAAGCGGAAAATCTCCTCTGCACGACCGCTTCGGGCGTACCGGGATCAGGAAGTACGCAAAAACCGGATGAACCAAAAGGCAATTAGCCTGAGCAAGCACACCACAAATGCCTCAATCAGGCCCACATACCGTGGCCCGGCAGCTTCGGCTGTCGTCTTGTATTAGAGCGGTCTTCTCGGTATGCTGAGCGTCGGGCAGGGAATGCGGTTTCTTGCAGGCAAGGGTCCATGACGAATACGAAAGAGCTGAATCCCGAGAGTCATCGGGGCGCTTCTGGGTCGGATGCCGGCACGGGCATCTGCGGCGCGGTCTTCGACATCCGGCGGTACGCCATCCACGATGGACCGGGGATTCGGACCGCTGTGTTTTTCAAGGGCTGTCCATTACGGTGTCGCTGGTGCCATAATCCCGAGAGTTGGAAGGCCGAACCGGAGTTGGGTTTCAGGCGGAACCGATGCGTTAAGTGCCGCCACTGTATGGAGATATGCGAGCCACGAGCCATTTCATTCTCGGAATCAGGCCCCACGCTCGACCCGGACAAGTGTACCCTGTGCGGCCGGTGCGCCGCCGAGTGCCCAACCGGGGCGTGGGAGATCATCGGGCGAAAGGCCTCTGTCGCGCAGGTGATGGCGGAAATCCGGAAGGACATCGTCTTCTACGATCAGTCGGGCGGCGGCACGACCTTCTCAGGGGGCGAGCCGTTGATGCAGGCGGACTTCCTGATCGCCCTGCTGAAGACCTGCCGGGCGGAGGGGATACACACCGCCGTTGATACGACCTGCCACGGATCGCCGGATGTCCTGCGACGCGTCGCCGAGGTGACGGACTTGTTCCTCTGCGATATCAAACATATGAACAGCGAACTGCACAGACAGTTCACCGGTATACCGAACGACAGAGTTCTGGCGAACATTCGGATGCTCGCCGGGGCCGGTAAGAGGATCTTCGTTCGAGTCCCGATCATCCCCGGCTTCAACAGCGACCGGGCGAACATCGAGCAGACGGCACAGTTCGTGCAGTCGTTAAAAAGCGTTCGCAGGGTCGATATCCTGCCCTACAATCGCGGCGGGTTGGAGAAGGCCGTACGTCTCAACGGCAAGATCGATTTGATGGAGGCCCAGGCCCCCGACGACGGTACAATGGCACAGATCGCCGACACTCTTCGAAGCTACGGATTCGAGGTCAAAGTGGGCGGCTAACGACAAGAATGTGTTGCCACAGAGGGCACAGAGGAAATCAAGGCAGGAATTGAAGAAGGAAAGAACTGAGGAAGGGGAAGTTGCCGACGTTCTTACTATTCCTCTGTGATCTCTGTGTCCTCTGTGGCGTTCTATCCGCAGGTGGGTTGCTATGATGAACGAACGAGTCGCGAGACTGCGACAACAGAGCGTCGAGACCAAGCCCAGCATTTCCGCCGAACGGGCGGAACTGATAACGGACTTCTACCAAGGCGATATTCCCATGCGGGAGTCCGTGCCGGTCTGTCGGGCAATGGCCTTCAAGCACATCATGGAGCACAAGACGATCTGCATCAACGAAGGCGAGCTGATCGTCGGCGAGAAGGGCCCATCCCCCAAGGCGACGCCGACCTATCCCGAATTGTGCTGCCACAGCCTTCAGGACCTGCAAATCCTCAACGACCGCGAGAAGACCGCATTCTCCGTCTCGGACGAGGTCCGGCGCGTCTACCGCGACAAGATCATCCCCTTCTGGTCCGGCAAGACCATGCGGGACCGCATGTTCCGGGCCATGGACGAAAGCTGGCTGGCGGCCTACGGGGCCGGCATGTTCACCGAGTTCATGGAGCAGCGGTCGCCCGGCCACACCGTCCTCGACAACAAGATCTATCGCAAGGGCATGCTCGACTTCAAGCAGGACATCCAACGCAGCCTCGACGGCCTGGACTTCATGAACGATCCGCAGGCGTATGCGAAGCAGGAAGAGCTCAAGGCCATGCTCATCTGCGCGGACGCGGTGATCCGCTTCGCCGAGCGCCACGCCGAGAAGGCCCGGGAACTGGCCGCGAAGGAATCCAATTCACAGCGCAAGGCCGAGCTCGAACGAATCGCCGAGGTCTGTTCGCGCGTTCCAGCCCACGCCCCCAGTGATTTCTGGGAGGCGCTCCAGTGTTACTGGTTCGTGCACTTGGGCGTCACGACCGAGATGAACCCCTGGGACTCCTTCTGCCCAGGCCGGTTCGATCAGCACCTGTATCCGTTCTACAAGA
>ENA-UPTA01002966-UPTA01002966.1-activated-sludge-metagenome-genome-assembly--contig:-NODE-2966-length-17055-cov-8.595588_pt1 | contig 17055 bp, 9 predicted proteins | sample MGYA00238184_ERZ773361 | MGnify/ENA primary metagenome ERZ773361 (study PRJEB29100, sample SAMN05720205) | activated sludge metagenome | isolation source: anaerobic digester from wastewater...
GAGTTCGCCGACTACTTCTGGCCCGCCGCCGAGCAGATGGTCGAGATGTCTCACGAGTACTGGAGGACGAACGGCCAGTTCGTCCCGAACGTCACCGTCCGCCTCGCGTCGGGCGGCTACATCGGCGGCGGCCTCTACCACTCGCAGAACGTCGAGGGCTGGCTCACGACGCTCCCCGGCATCCGCATCGTCGTCCCGGCGTTCGCCGACGACGCCGCGGGCCTGCTCCGGACCGCCGTCCGCTCCCGCGGCATCACGCTCTACCTCGAGCCGAAGTTCCTCTACAACTCTCCGCTCGCGAAGGCCTTCGTCCCCGACGGCTTCGCCGTCCCGTTCGGGAAGGCCCGCCTCCGGCGGCCCGGCACGGACCTGACGATCGTGGCCTACGGGACGCCGGTCCACTGGGCGCTCGAGGCCGCCGGGACGCTCGCGAAGGAAGGGAAGGAGGTCGAGGTGATCGACCTGCGCTCCCTCGCCCCCCTCGACTTCGACGCGATCGCCGATTCCGTCCGGAAGACGTCGCGTCTCGTGATCGCCCACGAGGACAAGGTCCAGGGCGGATTCGGCGGCGAGATCGCCGCGCGGGTCACGTCCGAGCTGTTCGAGTACCTCGACGCTCCCGTCGAGCGGGTCGGCTCGACGTTCACGCCGGTCGGCTTCAACCGGATCCTCGAGCGGGCGATCCTCCCCGACTCGGCTCGCGTGCTTTCGGCGGCGCGAAAGGTCCTCGCCTACTGACCGTGGGGCGGTCCGCCCCTCCGGGGCCGGGCCGCTCTATCATCTTCGGATGCATCCGGGGCCAAACGGCTCCTCGAAAGGGACGCCCGAAAGGACGCGGCCGACGCGGGCGCTTCGCCTCGTCGCCCCGGTCCTCGCGCTCGCGCTCCTTCACGTCGCGCCCCCGGCCCGTGCGCTCGACCCCGCGCGGTCTCTCGCCCAGTCGACGCTCGACACGTGGGAGACGGGCCAGGGCCTCCCCCAGAACACGGTCCAGGCGCTCGCCCAGACGCCGGAGGGCTACCTCTGGATCGGGACCCAGGAGGGGCTCGTCCGCTTCGACGGGACGCAGTTCACCCTGTTCGACCACCGAACCAACGCCGAGCTTTCGGTCAGCTCCGTCTTCGCGCTCCTGGCCGACCTCGACGGAGCGCTCTGGGTCGGGACGAACGGAGGCGGCCTCCTCCGGATGACGGGTAGCCGGTTCGAGACCTTCGGCCCGGAGACGGGCCTGACGGGGCTGAAGGTCCAGGCCCTCGCTCGCGACGGCCGGGGTGTCCTCTGGGTCGGGACCGTCGACCGCGGGCTCTTCCGGCGCGTCGGCGGGCGCTTCGAGAAGGTCCGGGTCGGCGCCGGCCCGCACGAGCTGCCGGTCCGTACGCTCTGCGTCGACCGCTCCGGCGCCGTCTGGGCCGGGACGATGGGGAGCGGCGTCTCCCGCCTCGACCCGGGCGGACCGGTGTCGTTCACGACCCGGGAGGGCCTCCCGAACGACACCGTCATCGCCCTCGCCGCGCACCCTGCGGGAGGGATCTGGGTCGGCACGGCCGGCGGCGGCCTGGCACGGATCGCCGACGGGAGGGTCGCCCCGGGCGGCGCGCCCGCGCTCCCGACGGGCCAGGTCTCCGCCCTCCTCGTCGACGACGCCGGCAACCTCTGGGCCGGGACGTGGGGCCGCGGCGTCTGTCTCGTCTCGGGAGAGAACGTGGCCTGCCAGTCCGCCCGGACGGGTGAGCTCCCGTCGGACCACGTCTGGAGCCTCTTCCAGGACCGGGAGCGGAGCCTCTGGATCGGCACCTGGACAGACGGCCTCCTCCGCCTGCGGCACGGGGTCTTCGCGAGCTACGGACGTCGCGAGGGGCTCGCGGGGGAGAACGTCCGTGCCGTCGCCGAGGACGCGTCCGGGACGATCTGGGCGACGGTGGCGAGCGGCGGCCTCCAGCGGATCACCGGGACCTCGATCCGCGTCTTCGGGCCGAAGGACGGCCTCCCGTCGGACCAGGCCTCCTCCATCCTCCCGGCCCGGGACGGCAGGCTCTGGGTCGGCACCTACACCGACGGACTCGCCGTCGGCCGGGACGGCGTCTTCCGGCGGGTCGCCCTGCCGCCGCCGGAGTGGGCGGCGCGCGACGTGCGTGCCCTCGTCGAGGACGAGGACGGCTCGATCTGGGTCGGGCTCCTCCCGGGCGGCGTCGTGCGCCTGCGCGGCGGTGAGGCCCGGCGCTTCGGCGTCGCCGATGGCCTCCCTTCCGATCGGCTTCTCTGCCTCCATCCGGCCCGCGGGGGGGGTGTCTGGGCCGGAACGACGGCGGGGCTCGCCCGGCTCGAGGGCGACCGGTTCCGGTCCTTCACGAAGCAGGACGGCCTCCCGGACGAACGGATCCAGGCCCTCGCTCTCGACGACGAGGGGACGCTCTGGATCGGTACCGGGAACGGCCTGGCACGCCTGCGCGGCGGCACGATCGCCGCGGTGGGAACGGCCGAGGGACTCTTCGACTCCGTCATCAAGAGCGTCGTCCTGCACGAAGGCTGGCTCTTCATGACGTCGAACCACGGCGTCTTCCGCGTCCGACGCGCCGAGGTCTCGGCGGTGATGGACGGCCAGAGGCGGAGGTTCGCGTCGGAGCACTTCGGCCTCGCCGACGGAATGAGGAGCGAAGGGTGCTCCGGCGGCACGCTTCCCGGCGCGGTCCGCGCCTCGGACGGCCGCATCTGGATCGCCACCACGCGCGGCCTCGCCGTCCTCGACCCGGAGCGGCTCGAGCGGCCGACCGCGCTCCTGTCGGTCCGGATCGAGGGGGTCCGCGCGGACGGTGCACCGATAGAGCCGGGCGAGACGGTCGTCGTGCCTCCCGGCTCCTCCCGCCTCGAGATCCGCTACACCGGGATCAGCCTCGTCGCGCCGGCGGACGTCCGCTTTCGCTTTCGGCTCGACGGCGTCGACCCGGCCTGGGTCGACGCCGGTCGGGGACGCTCCGCGAGCTACACCAACATCACGCCGGGCAGCTACGTCTTCGAGGTCGCCGCGCGGCGCGGCGCGGGCCCGTGGACGACCGGGGCGAAGACGACGGTGCAGATCGAGCCGACCCTCGCCCAGAAGGCCTTGTTCCGCGCGGCCGTCGCCGGGGGCGCCGTCGCCCTGCTCGCCTTCGCGCTCTTCCGGCGGGGCCGCGAGCAGCGGCAGCGGCGCGCCCGCCTCGAGGAGCTGGTCGCTGCCCGGACGGCGGAGCTCGAGACCGCCACCCGCGAGGCCGAGGACGCGAACCGGGCCAAGAGCGCCTTCCTCGCGACGATGAGCCACGAGATCCGGACCCCGATGAACGGCGTCATCGGGATGACGAGCCTCCTCCTCGGCACGCCGCTGACCCGCGAGCAGCGGCAGTTCGCCGAGACGATCCGGCAGAGCGGAGAGACGCTCCTCCACCTGATCGACGACATCCTCGACTTCTCGAAGATCGAGGCAGGCCGGATGGGCCTCGAGAGGCGCCCCTTCGAGGTGAGGCCGTGCTTCGAGTCGGCGGTCGACCTCCTCGCCCCCCGCGCGGAGGAGAAGCGCCTCGAGATGACGCTCGACGTCGACGACGGCGTCCCGGTCGCGCTCCTGGGCGACGTCACGCGCATCAAGCAGGTGGTCATGAACCTCGTCGGGAACGCCGTGAAGTTCACCGACGCGGGCGAGGTCGCGGTGACGGTCGTATCCCGCCCCGCGGGCAGCCCGCCCCCGGGGACGCTCGTCGAGATCGAGGTCGCGGTGAGGGACACCGGCATCGGCATCCGTCCGGAGCGGGCCGCGAGCCTCTTCGAGTCGTTCCGCCAGGGAGACAGCTCCACGACCCGGCGCTTCGGCGGCACCGGGCTCGGCCTCGCGATCTCGCGACGCCTGGCCGAGCTGATGGGGGGCTCGATCTCGTTCGAGAGCGCGCCGGGGCACGGCTCCACGTTCCGGTTCGTCGCCCGCCTCGAGGCTGCGATGCCCCCCTCGGGGGCCATCGTCCCGTCCCGGCGCGCGAGCTTCGCCGGGCGGCGCGTCCTCGTCGTCGAGGACGGCGCGACGAGCCGCGCGATCCTCGCGAAGGTCCTCTCGGGGAGGGGCCTCGACGTGACGGCCTGCCCTTCGGTCGCGGCCGCCGCGGAACGACTCCGCTCCGGGGAGCGCTTCGACGGGGCCGTCGTCGACCGGGACCTGCCCGAGGGCGACGGCCTCGCCGCCTTCACGGCCGCACGGTCCCGCCACGCGCCTTCCCTCCCCTTCGTCCTCCTCGTCCCGATGGGCGCCGAGACCGAGGATGGGGCGGACGGGCCGGCCGCACGGGTGACGAAGCCGGTCAAGCCCGCCGCCCTCGTCGAGGCCGTCGCCGCCCTCGTCGGCGGCGGCCGCCTCGCGCAGAAGCGGGAGTCCGCGATCCGCCCGCGTTTCGACGGCTCGATGGGCCGCCGGCTCCCTCTCCGGATACTCCTCGTCGAGGACAATCCGACGAACCAGGAGCTCGCGCTCCTCATGCTGGGCCGGCTCGGCTACTCGGCGGACGTGGCCACGAACGGCCGGGAAGCGGTCGAGGCGGTCGCCGCCCGGGTCTTCGACCTCGTCCTGATGGACATTCAGATGCCGGAGCTGGACGGCATCGAGGCGACCCGCCAGATCCGTGCCGCGCTCGGAGCCGACGGCCCCCGGATCGCGGCGATGACCGCCCATGCCCTTCCGGGAGACCGGGAGGCGTGCCTCGCCGCGGGGATGAACGACTACCTCGTCAAGCCCATCGGAATCTCCGACCTCGTCGCGGCTCTCGAGCGCGCCGCGACCGCGCTCTCGCCCCTCGCGGAGGGCGACGACGACGCGACCGTCGCGCCGGCGCCCCTCCCGCCTCCGCCGCTCGCGACGCCTCCCGGCCTCGACGGCAAGGCCTGGGCCCGCCTGCACGCCTCCCTCGGCGCCCGGGCCGGCGAGCTCCTTCCGGGCATCGTCCGTTCCTTCGCGCGCGAGTCGGACGGGCTCCTCGCCTCCGCCCGCGCCGCCGCCGCGGCCGAGCGGGCGGACGAGCTCCACCGGGCCGTCCACACCCTCCGTTCGACGAGCGCGAGCTTCGGGGCGCTCGACCTCTCCGCGCTCTGCCGCGAAGCCGAGGCCCGGGCGAAGCAGAACGAGACGACGACGCTCGAGCCTCTCCTCGACCGGATCGGCCACGAGCTCGTGCAGGTGAGAAAGGTGCTGGGCGCCATCCCGGGAGACGGTCCGATGGACGAGCCCGTCCCCTCCCCGAAGTCCACGGACTGAGCCGCGGGGCCCTCAGCTCCTCGGCGGGAGCGTGAAGCGGACCGTCGCGCCGGCCCCCGGGGCGCCGTCGATGCGAATCCAGCCGCCGTGGCGGCGGACGGCGCTCTCGGCGAGCGCCAGGCCCACTCCGAGGCCGGGCAGCTCCGACTCCGCGTGAGCTCGCTCGAACAGCCCGAAGAGACGGCCGGCGTGAGACGGATCGAAGCCGACGCCGTCGTCCCGCACGAAGACGACCGTCTCGCCGCGCTCCGTCTCCGACCCGACCTCGATCCTCGCGTGCTCCCGCGGCGAGGTGAACTTCCAGGCGTTCGAGAGCACGTGCTCGAGGACCTCGCCGACGAGGCGACGGTCCGCGCGGAGGACGAGCCCCGACGGCGTGCTCCACGCGACGCGCCTCTCCGGCTCCTCCGCCGCGTGCCGGCGCAGGATCGCGGCCGCGAGCGCGCCGACGTCGACGGCCTCGCGCTCGAGCTTCGCGACCGATATGCGGGCGTGGTGGAGCAGCGCCTCGATCAGCTTGCCGCCGCGCGCGCTCGCGGCGCCGATCCGGCGGAGAAGCCCCAGGGCCTCCTCGTCCAGTCTCGCCCCGTAGTCCTCGAGGAGCCGGCCGGCGAGGCCGTTGATCCCGCGGAGGGGGGCCGTCAGGTCGTGCGCGACGGTGCTCGAAAAGCTCCGCAGCTCCTCGTTCGCGGAGGCGAGCGCCGCCGTCCGCTCTTCGACGCGCCGTTCCAGCTCGGCATTCAGCGCTCGGACGAGCGCCTCGCTCCTCCGGAGGGCCTCTTCCGTCCGCCTCCGCTCGGTGACGTCGCGGATGATCGTCGCCGTCCGCGCCCGGCCCCGGGCGTCCGTGAAGAGGTCCGAGGTGACCTCCGCCGGGAAGGTCTCGCCGTTCTTCCGGAGCCCGCGGAGCTCGCCGCGGAACCGACCGGTCCGGGCGCGTTCCTCGAGGGCCGCCGCGAGCCGCGGGTCGGACGCGTCGAGCACCCCCGAGCGCCCGAGCTGCAGGATCTCTTCCCTCGTGCGCCCGAGCATGCGGCAGGCGGCGGGATTCGCGGCCGAGACCGGGCCTTCCGGGAGGGTCAGGAAGACCGCCTCGCCGACGTTCTCGAAGATCGAGCGGAGCGTCTCCCTCTCCTCCTCGAGCGCCGCCTGCGCGTTCCGTCGGGACGTGACGTCCGCGAAGAAGATCAGGTCGCAGACCTCCCCGAGCCAGGTGACCCGGTTTCCGGTCACCTCCACCGCGAGGCTCGTCCCGTCCGCACGGAGAAAGAGCGCCTCATAGGTCCGAGGGGGGGATTCCCCGGTGAGGCGTTCTGCCAGCCGCTGTCGGAGGAGATCGCGGCAGGACGGGTCGGCGATCGCTTCGAACCGGCTCGCCAGTAGGCCGTCGAGCGTCGTGCCGAGCGCTTCCACCGCGCTCGCGTTCGCCCAGCGGAACCGCCCGTCCCGGCCGACCACGAGGATCCCGAACGGGGCGAGCTCGGCCAGGCAACGGAACCCGGGGTCGGTATCCTCCGGACGGAGCGAGCCGGAGTCCGGCCGGCTCTCGCTGGCGGCCTTCGACTGTGAGCCGGGAGTCCGAGTCCCGCTCGCCGGCGCCAGGGCGCTCTCCATGGCTGCAGCCGCGATTCTAGCTCCCGCCCGAGCGCCTACCTCGGGCTCGGAGCCTCCGCCACGATCCGCGAGAGGAGCGACGGGTCGTCCGGGAGGAGGCCCGCCTTCGTCAGCCGCGGGATCATCTCCGCCCAGCTCCGGTCGATCGCGAAGACCTTCCGGAAGAGCGGCAGCGCCTCGTCGACCTTTCCCATCCCGACGAGGGAGACCGCCGTCCAGTAGGTCATCTCGGCGTTCCCGGGGACGATCGCCTGGGCGGCGGAGTAGGCCTTCAGCGCCGCCGCGTCGTCCTTCCTCTCGACGGCGAGGTCTCCCTCGTTCATCAGGGCATAGGCCCGCGCGAGCGTCACGAGCCGGCGGAGCTCCGGGAGCGGCGCCGGGCTGTCCTCCACGCGGAGGTCGAAGAGCCGGTCCTGCCAGGGGCGCCCCGTCGGAGCGCCGGAGACGACGATGAGCGCGGCGGACTGCTTCCCGCGAATGTCGCCCCCCGCGGCCTCGGCCGCCTCGAGCGCCGCGAGCATCCGCTCGGCGAGGTCTCCCTTCGTCCCCTCGAACGCCTTCGCCATCGCGGGCCAGACCGAGGCGTTCCGCATCATGTTCGCCTGGACGGAGAAGTCCTTCCCGACGTGGTGCCCCGCCGCCTCGACGCAGCGCGCCCCCGTGTGGGCCGCGACGCGCCCCGCGGCGTCGACCATCGCGACCTGCCTCACGTCGCGCCCCGCGTCGGCCGCGAGGAGGCCCGCGAGGGCGTCGGGCGCGCCTCGCCCTGCCTTCAGGAGCGAGAGGCCGAGCGGGCCGTAGCTCGCGTCGACGAACGACTGCGTCGCGACGGCGCCGACGCCGGCTTCCGCCCACGGGACGAGCGCCCCGACGGAGAACCAGTGCGACTGGACCGCGACGCCGAGCTGCCCCGTCGCCGGGTCGCGGGCCACGATCGAGTAGGTGTGGACGGGGCGCGCGGGGACCGGGATCGAGGCCGGGAGGTCCGGCACGCCGAGCTGCGTCAGGACGAACGCCTGGTCGAACGCGGTCTCCTTCAGCCGGTCGTACCGCCCCGAGGAGCCGCCGTGCCCGCCCGCCATGTTCGTCTTCAGGAGGAGCGGGTTCGCGTCGGTCTTCAGCGTCCGGAGCTTCGCGACCCACTTCGCCGGCTCCCAGTACATGACCTGGCTGTCGTTGAAGGAGGTCTTCACGAGGACCGAGGGGTACGCCCCCTTCTTCAGGTTGTCGTAGGGGCTGTACGAGCGCATGTAGGCGTACTCGTCCTTCTTCTTCGGGTTCCCCCACTCCTCGAACTCGCCGACCGTCAGAGGCAGCGTCTCGTCGAGCATCGTGTTGATGACGTCGACGAACGGGACCTGGAGGATCGCGGCCCGGAAGAGGTCGGGGCGGAGGTTCAGGACGGCGCCGATCAGGAGGCCGCCCGCGCTGCCGCCCTGGATCGCGATGCGGTCCTTCGAGGCGACCTTCGCCGCGACGAGCGCCTCGGCGCACGCGACGAAGTCGGTGAACGAGCTCTTCTTGGAAAGCATCCGGCCCGCTTCGTGCCACTTCTTGCCGAGGTCGCCGCCGCCGCGGACGTGGGCGACGGCGAAGACGACGCCGCGGTCGAGGAGGCTCGGGAGCGCCGGGCTCCACGAGGCGAACGACGGGTAGCCGTAGGCACCGTAGCCCGTGAGGAAGAGCGGGGCCGTGCCGTCGCGCGGGAGGTCCTTCCGGAAGACGACGCTTACCGGGACCTTCGTCCCGTCGGGGGCCGTGGCGAAGATCCGCTCCGACCGGTAGCGCGCCGGGTCGTAGCCGCCCGGGACCTCGGTCTTCTTCAGGACCGTCCGCTCCCGCGTCGCGAGGTCCCAGGCGAAGACGATCGGGGCCGTCGTGAAGGACTGGAACGTGAAGCGGAACGACTTCGTGTCGTACTCGGGGTTCGCCTCGGGAAAGACCGATGCGATCGCCTCGGGGAGCTCGATCGGGTGCGTCTCGCCCGTCGCGAGGTCGCGGACCGCGAGTCGCGGCTGCGCGTCCTGCCGCTCGGAGAGGACGAGGTGCCCCCGGAAGGCCTCGACTCCCGAGACCATCACGCCGTCCCGGCACGGGATGAGCTCCTTCCACGAGGCCTTACCGGGGCTCGCGACCGGCGCCGTCACGACGCGGAAGTCGGGGCAGCCGTCGTTCGTCCGGATGTAGAGGACGTCCCCCGCAGCCTCCACGTCGTACTCGTGGTCCGGCTCGCGAGCCTGGACGACGCGGGGCGCCGCCTCCGGTTCCGCGGCGGGAAGGAGCCTCCACTCGCTCTGCGTGTGGCTGTCGGAGCAGAGGAGGATCCACCGGTCGTCGCGCGAGCGGGAGACCTCGAGCGTGAAGCGCTCGTCCTTCTCCTCGTAGACGAGCGCGTCGGGCCCCGTCGTCCCGACGACGTGCCGGTAGAGGCGGTGAGGCCGCTTCGCGGAGTCCTCGACGACGTAGAAGAGCGTCTTGCCGTCGGCCGCCCAGGCGACGGAGTCGACCCTCTCGACCCGGTCCGAGAGGAGCTTGCCGGTCGTCAGGTCCTTCACGAAGAGGGTGTAGAGGCGGAAGCCGGTCGTGTCGATCGAATAGGCGAGGAGCTTCCCGTCGTCACTCGGCTCGAAGAGGCCCCGCCCGACGAACGCCTCGCTCTTCGCGATCTCGTTCAGGTCGAGGACGACCTCCTCCTTCGCCTCGAGGCTCCCCGGCTTCCGGCACGAGATCGGGTACTGGAGCCCCTTCTCCGTCCGCGCGTACCACCAGTACCCGCGGTGCCGGTACGGGACCGAGAGGTCCGTCTCCTGGACCCGGCCGACGGCCTCCTCGTAGAGCTTCCTGCGGAGCGCTTCCGACGGCGCCGTGACGGCGTCCGCGTACGCGTTCTCGGCGTCGAGGTACGCCTTCACCTCGGGAGCCTGCTTCTCCCTCAGCCAGGCGTAGTCGTCCACGATCTTCTCGCCGTGGATCTCGATGACCTTCGGGACCTTCCTGGCGACAGGCGGCTTCACCGCGGGAGTTTCCCCTGCCGAAGCCAGGAACGGAACGAGGAGGAGGGAGAGAACGATCGGCCGCGTCGTACGCACCCGAACAGGATAGAGCCGAGCGCGGGGTCAGGTCTTGTAATGTGACTTTCGCGAGGCCGCGAAAGTCACATTACAAGACCTGACCCCAGAGTCCCCAGAGTCGGGTCCTCCCCCTCGGGTCTCACTTCGTCGTGGCGTGGGCTCCCTTCGCGCGGGCCTTCTCGCGCTCGGCCTTCGCGGCGGCGAGGGCCTGAATCGTCGCGCCGTCGAGCGTGCCGGAGATCGTCACGGCGTTCCGGTCCGAGGCGACCTTGAACTTCCGGATCGCCGAGACGACGTCGGGCTTCTCCTGTGCCCCGATCCGCACGGCCGCGAGGACCCCGCGGAGGGCGTCCTCGAGGAGCTCGCGCGTCTCGGTGTCGTCGCTGTAGCCGGCCCCCGAAAGGCGTACCGAGTCCCCCTTCACCATCAGCTCGAAGGTAAAGGCCGAGACGAGGTTCATCGCGCCGATCACATTCCTCACGGCGCCGTCGTTCCCGGAGATCGTGACCGAGCCCTTCGCCTCGGGTAGTTTCGTCCTGTCGACCAGCAGCCAGCCGGAGGCGTTGCCGTCCACCCGGTCCCGAAGGGCGCCGAGGCCCGCGCCCCGGTCGAACCCGGTGCCGCCGGCGGCGCGGGCGGCGAGGGCCGCCGCGACACCCTCCTCGGACCCGGCAACGAGGAGCCGGTCGCTGACGAAGGCAACCGCCCCGCCGCCCCGCTTCCCGGTCTGCCGGTCGTCCTTCAGGAGGAAGTAGGTCGCGCCGGCGGCCGTCCGGGCCTCGGCGCCGCGGGCGACGGCGGCGGCGGCGAGACGCCGGGGCTCGAACCGCCCCTCGAAAGCGACGAGGGCCCTTCCCGTCCCGCCGTTCGTCGCGGCGAAGACGACGAGGTCGACGTCGTCCACCGGGTGGAGCCGCGCCTCGGAGAGGAACCGCGCCGCGTCGCCGTCGACCGTCGCCCGGTCCATCTCGTCGAAGAAGCGTGCGGCGAGCGGGCTCGTCCGGAGGTCCGAGACGCGGAGCATTCCGGCCGTCACGGCGTCCGCCGGGACGAGGGCGAGCGCGTCGTCGGCCGGACGGACGGCGGCGGCCGGGAGCGCGGTGGCGAGGAGGGACGCCAGGGCGAGGGAGGCGATGCGCTTCATGTTCAGAAGTCCTTTCTCCGGAAGAAGAGGGCCGACAGGGCGAGGGAGACGAGGCCGAAGAGGCCGGTCGTCCCGAAGACGGCGAGGTAGTCGATCTCGACCTTGTGCCTCGAGAGCTGCCCGCCGGAAACGAAGTCGACGGTCGCCTGGGCGAGCTGCCCCGTCTTCGGGAGGACCCAGTAGAAGCCCCGCACGAGAGCGGCCGCCCATTCCGTCGCGAGCGCCGCCTCGATCTGCCTGTGGCCCGAGAGGATCGCGGCGAGGAAGAAGACGGCGAACGTCGCCATGATCGAGACCGCCGTCGACGACGTCACGACGCCGACGAGGAAGGCGAACGCCATCAGCGTCGCGATCGTGAAGAGGATGATCGCGCCGCCGAGGAAGAATCGTGGATGGACGACGCCCGTCTTCCACCATATGAGGAGCCCCATCGCGCCGACGAGGTAGACGACGTTCAGCCCGGCGAGGAGGAGCCCGCCGACGTACCTCGAGAGGAGGAGCGGCACGCGGCCGACGGGCCTCGAGAGGTAGAGGTCGATCGTCCCCTTCTCCTGGAGCCTCGGCACGAGGTGCGCCGTCGCGAAGACCGCGAGGAACGTCGCGACGACGTAGAGGAAGCCGGAGAAGCCCGACTCGAACCCGAGGACGAGCTTGTCAAGGTCGACCGACCTCGGCCCCATCTCGAGCTGCTTGCCGAAGAGCTTCGCTCCGGCGAGCGCGCCGTCGACGACGTCGAGGTTCACGGCGGCGGCGAAGAGGGCGATGAAGAGCGTCGAGAGGGCCGCGTAGGCGACGAGCGTCCATCGCGCCGCGGCCTCGCGGAAGACCTCCTCGACGTTCGCGGCGAGGACCTTCACCGGGGCCTCCCTTCCTCGGGCGGCGTGATCACCGTCCCGCCGGCCTCGTCCGTCTCGCCCGCTCGGACCAGGTCGACGAAGACGTCCTCGAGCGTCGAGCGGAGCGGGGTCAGCTCGGTGACGAGGACCCCGCGAGCCCGCGCCGCGTCGACGAGCGCGTTCAGGTGCGCGGCGTCGCGCGCCGTCAGCTTCACGTGCCCGTTCACCCGCTCGGCCGCCGCGCCCGACTCCCGGAAGAGTCCGAGGAGCGCCTCGTCCATCGGGGCGCCGACGAAGCGGTAGGCGAACCCCTGCGCGGTCAGGTCGGCGATCCGCCCGGCGGCGACGGCCTTCCCCTTCCGGAGGACGGCCACGCGGTCGCACGTCGCCTCGATCTCCGAGAGGAGATGGGAGTTCAGGAGGACTGCGGTGCCGCGCGCCGCCTCCTCGCGGAGGAGGTCCCGGATCTCCCGCCGCCCGACCGGGTCGACGCCGTCCGTCGGCTCGTCGAGAAGGAGGAGGTCGGGACGGTGCACGAGAGCGGAGGCGAGTCCGAGGCGCTGGGTCATCCCCTTCGAGAAGCGCTTCACCTTCACGTCGCCCCAGTCGGAAAGGCGGACGCGGGCGAGGAGCTCGGGGATCCGGGCCTTCAGGTCGGAATCGGAGACGCCGGACATCCGCCCGAAGACCGAGAGCGTCTGCCGGGCGGTCAGGTATCCCGGGAAGCGGTGCCCCTCCGGGAGGTACCCGACGCGTCGCCGGCTGCCGGGGTCCGAGACGGGAAGGCCGAACAGCTCGGCCCGCCCCGAAGTGGGGTGAGTCAGGCCCAGGAGGATCTTGACGGTCGTCGTCTTCCCCGCCCCGTTCGGTCCGAGGAGTCCGAAGACCTCGCCCGCGGCGACCTGAAGGTCAAGACCGTCCAAGGCTCTCACCTGCCGCCGCGAGAACGGGGTCCGGAAGGTCTTCGAAAGCCCTTCGGCGGAGAGGACGGCGGTCATGGCTCCCTCTACGGTGTCGCCGCCCGACAGGTTCCCACGCGGGGGCAGGTGTGACGAAACGCCCCGGTCGCCTACCGGAGATCGAGGGAGAGGCGCTCTTCTGTCTTTCCTTCGGACGTCACCTCGAGGACCTCGAGGTGAGGCGCCCTGCCCCGCTCGAGGCGAGCCCGGAGGAATCCGGCTCGGGACGTCGCGTATCGGGTCGAGGCGAGCTTCGAGACGACGCGACCGGACGGGAAGATCCCGGAGCCCGAGATCAGGACCCAGCGCGCCTCGGGCACCGGCGCCTCGAGGACCTGGAGCGAGTGGTCGTGCCCGGAGGCCTGGAAGAGGGCCGGCCTTCCCGCCAGCGCGGAGGCGAGGTCGGAGCGGAGCCGCCGGTAACGGCGCGAGGCGAGGTCCTGCCCGGTCCCCTTCGCGCCGCGATACGCCACCCAGGCCGAGCCGAGGCCCGGGATTGGCACCCAGAACGACGGGTGTGCGTCGCGGAGCGGGAAGACGTGGGCCTTCCAGTCGCGGGTTCGCTCGCCGTGCGGCCCGCCCGACGCGAGCGGGTGGTGCGTCAGGAGCGCGAGCGGGCCCGCGGAGGCGGCCGTTTTCAGCTGGGCCATTGCCTCTTCCGCGTCCTTTGCGGAGCAGGGGGAGCCCGCTCCTTCAGGCCTCGGCCCCTCGTGCTGGAGCCACCACTGTGTGTCGAGGACCGCGAGCGTGATCCCCGACGGCGTCGGGAGAAGAAGCGGGCCAGGGCAGCCGTCTCCCGGGGCGAAGAGGAGGCGCGGGGAGCGGGCGACGAGGAAGCGTTCCTGCCTCCGGACGGCCGCGAGGCCGTCTTCCCGCATCCCGTCCCAGTCGTGGTTCCCGGGGAGGAAGAGGACGCGGGCGCCGGCGCCGAGCGCGGCGTCCGCCTGGGCCGCGAGGCGGCGCTCCCCTTCCGCGCGGGACGCGGCCCCTTCGGGCGGCAGACCGTTCGGGTAGAGGTTGTCGCCGAGGAAGACGACGAGCGTCCGCTCCGGCGCCCTCGCGGCCGCCGCGGCGAGGGCTTCGAGGACCGGCTCGGCCGCCGCCGGGGCGCCGGCATCGCCGACGAGAAGAAGCGTGTCGACCCCGGCCGCGAAGGGGCTCGAAGGGGCAGGTCGGGAACCGTCAGCGCGGAGGCCCGCCGTCGAGGCGCCGGTGACGACGAGGACGAGGACGAAGGCCGCGAACGTCGCGAGGCCCCCCGTACCGCAACTTCGCGTCCGGCGGCGCCCGCGGGCGCCGCTCCTGGCGCCGGGAAACGACCGCCTCACCTCGCCGCGACCTTCGGCGCGGCCCCCTTCGCCGCGCCCCGCGCCTTCTTCCGGAGCCCCGCCCAGAGCTGCCGAAGCTCGCCCGCGAGCTTGTGCGACTGGGCGAAGTGGACGAGCGGCGTCGCCTCCTGGTGCGACTCGCGGACCTTCACCGAAGCCGAGACGTACGGCGAGAGGACCGGAAGCCCCTCCGCCTTCAGCTCGTCGACGAGGAGCTGCGGGAGCTTCGCGCGGGGCTGGAAGGCGTTCACGGCGATCCCGGCGATCTCGAGCTTCGAGTTGTGGTCCTGCCGCACCTCCTCCACGACGTCGAGGAGTCCGTAGAGCGCGCGGCGGGAGAAATCGTCGCAGTCGAACGGTATCAGGACCCGCTCCGCGGCGATGAGCGCCGAGAGCGTGAAGAAGTTGAGCGCCGGCGGCGTGTCGAAGAAGACGTGAGCATAAGAATCGAGCGGGGCGAGGGCGTCGCGGAGGCGATAGATCTTGTGCCGCCCTTCGAGCTTCGCGTGGAACGTCTCCAGGACCGGCTGCGTCGGGAGGACGTCGAGCCCCTCGAACGGCGTCGCGTGGATGAACGTCCGGATCCCGTCGTCGACGAGGCGAATCTCGAGGCTCCGCTCGTAGAAGTCGGCGAGGTTCGGGCGAGCGGCCTTCGCCCGGTCGCCGAGAAGATAGTGGGACGAGCAGCCCTGCGGGTCGAGGTCGACGACGAGCGAGCGCTCCCCCTCGTCGGCGAGAACGGCGGCCAGGTTGCAGACGAGCGTCGACTTCCCGACGCCCCCCTTCTGGTTGAAGACGACCCACTTCATCCGTCCCCTCCCGTCGTGGCGATCCGGGCATCATCTCACCCGGCGCGCGCCCCTTCCGTCACGGGATCGTGCTTCTCTAGAATCGGTCTCGGGAGGTCCCACATGCCCGTTTTCGAGTACCGGTGCCAGGCCTGCGGCAAGAAGACCGAGGACCTCGTCCTCGCCGGCGACGCGGCCGACTACGTCCCCGAGTGCGCCCACTGCGGCTCGCACGACCTCTCCCGCCTCCTCTCCGCCTTCGCCGCCCACGGGGGCGACAAGGGCGCCGGCTCCTTCGACGCCCCCTGCGGCATGGGCGCTTGCGAAACCGGCGACATGAGCCAGTGCGGCATGGGCGGCTGCGGGATGGGAGGAGGAGATTTCGACCTGAACTGAACCCCGTCTTCAGCGCCGCCGGCACGGATTCCGCCCGCCGGCGCCGTGCTGCGCTGCCGCGATTAGAATCCCGGCCGGTCCTGTATCCACCCGACCGCCCGGAGGAACGATGAGCGACAGCTTCAAGACGAAGACCACCCTCACCGCCGGAGGCGCGACCGTCTCCTATTACTCCATCGAGACGCTCGCGAAGGAGCACCCGGAAGTCCGGACGCTCCCCTACTCCCTGAAGGTCCTTCTCGAGAACCTCCTCCGCCACGAGGACGGGCGCGTCGTAAAAAAGGAAGACGTCCTCGCCCTCGCGAAGTGGGACCCGAAGGCCGAGCCGGACAAGGAGATCGCCTTCCACCCCGCCCGCGTCCTGATGCAGGACTTCACCGGCGTCCCGGCCGTCGTCGACCTCGCCGCCATGCGCGAGGCGATCGTCGCGATGGGGGGCGACCCGGCGCGCGTGAACCCGCTCTCCCCCGCCGACCTCGTCATCGACCACTCCGTCCAGGTCGACAACTTCGCCTCCTCGCTCGCGTTCGGGAAGAACGTCGACCTCGAGTACGAGCGGAATCGGGAGCGTTACGAGTTCCTCCGCTGGGGGCAGAACGCCTTCCGGAACTTCCGCGTCGTCCCGCCCGGCACCGGCATCTGCCACCAGGTGAACCTCGAGTACCTCGCGAAGGTCGTCTGGACGAACGAGGAAGGGGTCGCCTACCCCGACACGCTCGTCGGGACCGACTCGCACACGACGATGATCAACGGCCTCGGCGTCCTCGGCTGGGGCGTCGGAGGGATCGAGGCGGAGGCCGCCCTCCTCGGCCAGCCCGTCTCGATGCTGATCCCCGAGGTCGTCGGGATGAAGCTCCACGGGAAGCTCCCCGAGGGGGCGACGGCGACGGACCTCGTCCTCACCGTCACCCAGATGCTCCGCAAGAAGGGCGTCGTCGGGAAGTTCGTCGAGTTCTACGGGCCGGGGCTCGCGGCCCTGCCGCTCACCGACCGCGCCACGATCGCGAACATGGCGCCCGAGTACGGCGCCACGATGGGCTTCTTCCCCGTCGACGGCGAGACGGTGCGCTACCTCGAGTTCACGGGCCGAAAGGCGCTCGCCCCGCTCGTCGAGGCGTACAGCAAGGCGCAGGGCCTCTGGCGCTCTGAGGATGCTCCCGAGCCGCGCTTCTCCGACACGCTCGAGCTGAACCTCGCGGACGTCGTCCCGTCCCTCGCCGGCCCGAAACGCCCGCAGGACCGCGTCGCCCTCAAGGACGCGAAGAAGGTCTTCCGCGAGCAGCTCCCCGCGATGCTCGGCAAGGGAGGCTCCGCCGACGCGACCGTCCCGGTCTCCGACGGACGCTTGAAGTACGAGATGCCGCACGGCGCCGTCGTCATCTCGGCGATCACCTCCTGCACGAACACCTCGAACCCGTCGGTCCTCGTCGCCGCCGGCCTCCTCGCCAAGAAGGCGGTCGAGCGGGGCCTCGACACGAAGCCGTGGGTCAAGCCGTCGCTCGCCCCCGGCTCGAAGACCGTCACCGACTACCTGACCGCCGCGGGCCTCATGCCCTACCTCGAGGCGCTCGGCTTCCACGTCGTCGGCTACGGCTGCACGACCTGCATCGGCAACAGCGGCCCGCTCCCCGAGAAGGTCTCCGAGGCGGT
>ENA-UPTA01002975-UPTA01002975.1-activated-sludge-metagenome-genome-assembly--contig:-NODE-2975-length-17026-cov-6.566378_pt1 | contig 17026 bp, 13 predicted proteins | sample MGYA00238184_ERZ773361 | MGnify/ENA primary metagenome ERZ773361 (study PRJEB29100, sample SAMN05720205) | activated sludge metagenome | isolation source: anaerobic digester from wastewater...
AGGGCAGGTTATATACAATATTGTTTTGAATGCCCGGCAGGCGATGCCCCGGGGCGGTCGTATCACAATTGCCGCTGAAAATATTATCAGAAATGACGGGCCTGAGAAAGATGATAACCGTCGCTTCGTGCGGGTATGTGTAAAGGACAATGGGGTCGGTATCAGCAGCAGGCGTCTGAAGGACATCTTCGTTCCTTATTATACCACGAAAAAGGACGGGAGCGGTCTCGGGCTTCCAATTACCAGATCAATCATCATTAAGCACGGCGGTGAAATCAGTGTCAGTTCCCGGAAGGGCGAGGGAACTTCAGTAGAATTTTTTATTCCCGCATCACCGGAGATGACAGTGAAGGAACGGGTTGTTACTGCCGAAGCAGGGGGGCGGGTGCTCTTCATGGATGATGATGCGATTATCTGCGAAGTCAGTTCCGAGATGCTTCGGCTCCTCGGCTATGATGTCGTGTGCGCCTCTTCCGGCGAGGAGGCCGTTGATCTCTATAAAGTTGCGTACGGGCAGGGCGTTCCCTTCGATTGTGTGATTATGGACCTCACGGTGCCGGGAGGTATGAACGGTATTGAAGCCGTCAGGGTCCTCAGGGAGTTTGATCCGCAGTGCAGGGCAATTGTATCCAGCGGTTATTCCGATGATCCCGTCATGGCGAACTACCGGGAATATGGTTTTGCCGGTGTCTGCCCGAAGCCCTACAGCGTTGATGCTCTGGAAGCGGTTCTGGCAGATGTGATGAAGGCATAGGGGATGCGGATTCAATGGCATGCTGTTATCGCCCCCCTTGTGGCAGCGGCGGCGCTGATTATCATCTACACCGGCGATGATGACGGAGAACAGGTCTGCGTACCGCGGAATGTCCGGCGTGTCGTTTCTCTGTCCCCCTCGGTCACCCGTGAAATAATTGATCTTGGTGCGGAGGAGATGCTTGCGGGCGTGACATCGTATCACCCCCCCATGAAAAAAAAAGTGCCCGTTGTGGGGACCATACTTCATCCCAATGTCGAAACAATACTTTCCCTGGGGCCAGATCTGGTACTGTATTCCGAGGAGGACTCTGCGGTGCAGCACGCGGAACGGCTTGCTGCGGCGGGACTCTGTGCTGTTTCACTCGGGCGGAACAGAAACTTTGAAGAAATATGCGCCAACTATCTGCGGATTGCGGAACTGATCGGAGCACGGGATGCCGGGCGGGAAAAAATATCCCGGTACCGGGCTCTTCTCAACGTGGCCCGTGTCACGGAGAAGCGGTGTACCGTGGCGGTTTTTATTGCGCACACGCCTCTTGTCGCCGCGTCGGAGGGTTCCTTTGTGGGTGAAATTATTGCTGACTCGGGAGGCATAAATGTCGTGAAAGACACGGGAATCGGGTACCCTATACTTTCCGCCGAATTTCTTATTGCGGTGAATCCTGACGTGATTCTTTCCATAATGCCCGGTGCGGCGGAGTTTTTTTTATCGCTCTCGGGCAGCGCTCCGGGGCTGCGGGCGACAGAGAAAGGGCAGGTGTATACGATTAACGAACGGCATCTGGCCTACTATACTCCGGGAGATTATATCGCCGCGGTCCGGGAGATTGCGGCGCTGCTGAAGAAGGTTGTGAAACAAGATGAAAACAGGAATTAAAATTTTACTATTTACCGCCGCTGCGTGCGGGATTTTTGTCCTGTGCGTGTCTGCGGGGAGCGTGTTTATTTCACCGTTCCGTATACCGGAGATCCTTTCAGGAGGAGCGGGCTCTGTCGAGTACCGCATTCTCGTTGACCTCAGAATTCCCCGGATACTGATGGCCCTCGTCGTGGGGGCGTCGCTTTCGGTGAGCGGCGTGGTGTTTCAGGCGGTGCTGAAAAATCCTCTCGCGGATCCATATACCACGGGTGTTTCCGGCGGGGCGGCGGTGGGTGCAACGGTGGCCATTGCGTTTTCCATGAGTTATTTCCTTGTGGCCCTCCTTGCCTTCGGGGGGAGCCTCTGCGCGGTGTCCTTTGTTTACGCGGTGTCGAGGTACCGGGGGCTCAGCGGGACGGCCCTCGTCCTTGCGGGGATTGCCCTGAGTGTGCTTCTTTCCTCGGCGGTGCTCCTCGTGTTTGCGTTCAGCAGGGCGGATTATGTGCATAAGGCCCTCCTGTGGCTTATGGGGGATCTTTCAATCGCAAAATATGCCGTGGTGATGCGGATGGCCGTGGTGTCGCTGCTCCTTACGGGACTCGGGTTCCTGTACCGGCGGCATCTTAATATAATTTCCTTCGGCGATGAATTCGCACACGGACTCGGCGTTTCACGGGGCGATATCGTCAATCTGTTCTGGATTGCGTCACTCCTGGCCGCTATCTCGGTGTCACTTGCGGGAGTCATAGGATTTGTGGGCCTTCTTGTCCCCCATGTAATACGGTTCATGTTTGGCCCCGATCACAGCAGGCTGATACCCGCAAGCGCCCTGGGAGGTGCGGTTTTTCTCATGGGGGCCGATACCCTTGGCCGCGTGCTTGTGCCGCCCTATGATATTCCCGCGGGGATTATTACCGGATTTGCCGGGGGACTGTTCTTCCTTGTTCTTGTAATCCGGAAGGGAGGGGCATATACATGAATCTTTTCACGGTGGATTCTCTCCGGGCGGGATACCGCGGCAAGGAGGTCCTTCACGATGTCAGTATAACCGTGGGTGCCGGTGAGTTTGCGGCAATTATCGGTCCCAATGGCGCGGGGAAAAGCACACTCCTTCGCTCACTTTCCGGATATATCGCGCCTTCGGGGGGAGATATCACTTTTATGGGGAAGCCTGTCGCGTCATATACACGGCGGGAATTTTCACGGGAACTCAGCGTTGTGCCGCAGTTCACTGAAACGGACCTTTCCTTTACGGTGCGCGAATTCGGCGAACTGGGACTTTTCCCCCACAGAAAATTTTTTGATGTCGGGATGTCTTCAGGAAATGAAACTGTCGATATCGCCCTTGAGGCCGCCGGTATCTCGCATCTGCGGGAGAGGAACATGATGGAGATTTCGGGGGGAGAGCGGCAGCTGGCCTACATTGCCCGCGCCCTTGTGCAGAGCAGCAGCGTGATGCTCCTCGATGAACCGGTGTCCCACCTCGATATATCCCATGCGATACGCATAATGGATGTCCTTCATTCGCAGAACCGGCAGGGGACAACAGTCATCACGGTGCTCCATGACGTGAACCTTGCCGCGGAATACTGCAGCAGAATAATCGCCCTGAAGGAGGGGCGCGTGTTCGCAGACGGGACGCCCCGTGAAGTGCTCACGTATGAAAAGGTTGAAGAACTCTTCGATACGGTGTGTATCGTTACGGAAAATCCCATATCAAAAAGGCCCCTGGTGTATCCGGTTCCGGGATTTCTCCGCGGAGGCGGATGAGTCCTTCATCCCTGCAGGTTATTTCAGGAGCAGGCTGGATTCAGAAATAATATTGTTTCCGCTGATCTCAAAAATTATCCTTGCCGATTCCATGTTCTGCAGGTAGGGCGCGGCGTTACCCATGAGAAACTTCAGCGGGGTGTTCTGAACATATCTGTTGAGGGCCTCCATGTCCATGTAAAAGAGAATGTTTGTGTTCTGCTCACGGGAGGCCGGTACGTTCATGAGCCTTCCCGCAACTGTTTTTCTACTCCGGGATTTCAATAGTCTGTCGAAGTTTTCCCTTTCCGGAGAATAAATGAGTTCCCCGGGGCCAAGATAGAGGTAGTTTGTTTCCTTAATTATTGGGGTCTGATTATCGGGGAAGGTGTTGTAACCGCCCGCTTTTTTCCGGGACGTGATGCTCCATAAAATGCCGTCCCGGTGCTGTTCTTTCAGTAGTGTGGTGTTTCCGTTCTCTTCGTTGATTATATTTGCAATTGATTCAAAGAAACCCTTGATTTCAGGGGAGTTTTCTTTCCCGTAACCGGCGGAGAATGAAAAGCTCCAGCGTTGGTTCAGCCCGGCCTGCGCCGTTTCCGGGAAATGGTCCAGGAGAATCGCGAAATTGCCGTCCATTTTATTGATACAGTCATGTATGATGTCAACGCCTGCTTTTCCCTTTATCTGCCGTGAGGCTTCGCCAAATGATTCATTGAAGTCTGGTATGATGCCTTTTGCCAATTCCATTATCCCCGATAGGTTGACACGTATCCTCCCGTACATCGCAGGTTTTTTACCAAAGGAGTCCCCGGACAGCCCGTGGTATGGCGAGGAAAGGAGGCCCGGGAGTATTTTTGTCCGGTCCGACAGATACCCTTCTTTATAGGCAGCATCGGAACGCATGGATGCTTTCTTTCTGCTGAATGAAAACATGCCGCCCTCTGCCAGTACATGCTGGTTTATCTCGTCGTTGAGCCGCCCATACATCTGAGTTGCTGCCGTGTTTCCCCGGGCCGCGTTCAGTCCGCCGGAGAAATTCTTTAAAAATGAGAAGCTGTCCATGCCTTTCCGGTTCAGGCAGTATGCCATAATGACGTCGCTGCCGGTATAGCGGCTGTCGGTAAGCTGCCTGAAGCGAAGGTGATGTGGGGACCGTGAAAGCGGCGCGGGTGACTTCCCGATGGCTGCGAGGGCCCTGGTCCTGCTGTTCGCGAACACGCAGAACCGGTCTCCCCGTGCAAAGAAAAATCCCGCGCCTTTGTGGTGAAGCAAACGGTTCCTGCTTATTTCGGTAATAATCCCTTCCGGCGCGGGTGTCTGGGAAAATTTTTTTTCGAGACCGCGCTTTATAAGGACGTGGAATGACTGGTATAATTTCAGTGAGTCGGCAGCAGGAATGTAGGCCGCCCAGTCTTTTTCAGGTCCCTGGTTCTGTGCAACGTTCTTTTTGCTGCCGAAAGATTCGATGTCTTCAATGGTAACCGCGATGGGCCCTTTGGGATCAATTCCGAATGAGCGGAGGCCTCCTGAGTCGAGTGGATTAAATCCGAGTTTCTGTGTGACCGCCGCGGTGAGCATCAGGATTTCATTTTCCCCTGTATCGGGCCGCAGGCCTCTGTAGAATTCCTTTATCTGTTCTATGACGGACTCTATTGAGGAGGTTTCCATGTACAGCATGTCCCCGGCCGGGGCGTATTCCCCAAAACGATACGCTATCTGTGACGCGGTGACTGTTGATAACGTGGTCAGCAGGGCAATCAGGATCAGGAAGGTAAGTAGAGTAGTCCGGGGTGCGTGTCTCATCTGGATACCTCGCAGGGAAATTTCTGGTCCGGGATGATTGTGGTTTAAAACGGAGAGGATATCTTCGATACGGGGTGATATCGACCCGCTATGCCATTATTCATTTCCGGCAGTAACTTTTGCAATAATACCGGAGATTCAGGTAAATTCAAGTATTATTTCTGGATATCGCAGCGTGAAAGGGGTGGATATGATTTTCTGTTTGATGAAATAAGGGTATGAAATGTACAGTTGCTCCAACTGTTTTTGTCTGAAAGGCTCCGATGAATGAGGATGTTTGGAAAAAAATATGAGGGAATCGCACCATGAAAGAAATCGCTGATTCAGGTGTACAGGCGGGGAGGATTATCATTACCGCCGGTAAAGGAGGCGGCAAAACCGCTGCTGTCCGGCGTATAGTCGCATACCTTCGCAGCGTCGGGTTTCCGTATACGGGTTTCTACGCTGAAGGGACCTGGGAGGGTGATATGCGGGGCAGCTTTACCCTGCGTTGTGTTCCCGGGGGTGTTACTGTTCCTTTCTGTGACCGCGCTACTTCCGGGTGGATACCGTACGGCCGTTTCCGGTATAATCCGGGGGCGATAAAAGCCGGTGAAGATGCTGTCCGCAGTGCCCTTCCCGGTGTCTGTATTGTAATGGATGAGATCAGCGTGCAGGAGTTGCGGGGCCATGTGTGGGCGGATACGCTGTCGTGGGCGGTGCAGAGAAGGGAGAATCCCCTGGTCCTTGCGGTGCAGCGCCGCTGTCTCGGAGACGTGATCGCCGCCTGGAAGCTGGAAGACGCGGTGGTCTTCGATGGAGAAAAGGCCCCCCTTGACAGTCAATGGGAGAGTATTGCCCGATGGATTGATGGGGTCCGGCATACTGCACAACACCTTCCCTGAAATATTCTCCTGTTTCACCCCGCATATTGTGTCTTCACCATGCACTGAATTAATACACACCACTCCTCTGATATTATAATAAATGAACTTCCCCTCATGTTGTTCTTCTATATTCGAAATTTTTCTTGACATGAAAAATCATCGAGAGATTATGACTATAAGTAATTATTGGTAATAAAATGTAGTTATTTACAACATGATCTGATTTTTGCTGTTTTTGGTGGAATATTCTACATTTTAGAAATAACGATTATAGTGCAATTGGGTACGGATATATGAATTCAGTGTGCGGTTATTCCATCGCGGAGTACATACAGAAGCTGACGGATTTTCATGGCAATTTCGCGCCGGGATTGTTTATAGGCGGATATATGGTGGATATTGCGAAAAGGCATGTCTGCCAGTATGAGATTTTCGACGCGATCTGTGAATCCCCGGCGTGCCTTCCTGATGCAATCCAGATGCTTACTCCCTGCACAATCGGCAACGGATGGTTAAAGATAGTTGATACCGGCAGGTTTGCCATTGCGCTGTATGAAAAGACAGGGGGGCATGGCGTTCGGATAAGTCTTGATGCTGCAAAGCTTGACGCCTATCCGGAAATAAAAAACTGGTTTCTGCGCCTTACCGCAAAATCTGAACAGAACAGGGATGATCTTATCCGGCAGATTATTGATGCCGGGGATGATATTTATTCGGTCCGGGAGGTTACCGTATCACCGGGCCTGTTGCGCAAACATAAACATGGGGGCAGGATCGCGCTGTGCGTTTCGTGCGGGGAGGCGTATCCTGAAGAAGACGGCACGGTATGTCTGGCGTGTCAGGGAATGGATATCTACCGGTAGCGTTGCCGGTGAGGTATAGAGTTTTTTATATTTTTTCAAGGTGGGGTTATGAGCAAAGAAATGAATGCGGATATTCAGGCAATGTCAGGGAAGTATCCCCGAAAGGAGTCTGCGATTCTGCCGGTGATGCAGCTCCTGCAGAAAAACAACGGTAATTATTTAAGTGCTGACGCAATGACACAGGCCGGGAAAGCGGTGGGATTGAGCAAAAACCGGGTCTATGGCATTGCAACATATTATACCATGTTCAACACAAAGCCGGTTGGTAAATATCACCTTCAGGTTGATACCTGTGTACCCGGCTTTCTTCACGGTGCCGACAAAATTGTTGAGCACATAAGCAGGAAGCTCGGCATTGCGGTGGGGCAGACGACATCTGATGGTATGTTTACCCTTTCAACAGTGCAGGACCTCGGTTCATGCGCTACGGGGCCGGTGATTCAGGTCAATGACCGCTATTTTGAAAATATGACCATTGAAAAAACCGATGCCCTCCTCGATGATCTGAAAAGCGGCCGTGAACCGAAAAATGATCCTTCTATGAACGTGATCTCGAAGTGCGGCATACTGTTTAACGACCGTACCAAAAAGGACTGCCGTACCATCTCATCGTACAAGGCGGGAGGGGGATATAGTTCCCTGAAAAAAGCCCTTTCGATGAAACCGGAAGACATTATTAATGAAGTGAAATCAGCCCAGATAAGGGGACGCGGGGGCGCCGGTTTTCCTGCCGGTATGAAATGGTCCTTCCTTCCAAAAAATGATACACGTCCGGTGTACCTGATCTGTAATGCTGATGAGGGTGAACCGGGCACCTTTAAGGACCGCCAGATTATGGAGTTTAATCCGCATCTCCTTGTTGAAGGGATTGCCATAAGCGCCCATGCGATTGGAGCGAAGAAGTCATTTATCTATATTCGCGGGGAGTTTTCGTGGATTGCTGATATTCTGGAAACAGCAATTGATGAAGCGAAACAGGACGGCCAGCTTTCACATGTCGATATAGTTGTTCACAGAGGAGGGGGTTCCTATGTGTGCGGAGATGAAACTGCCCAGATTGAATCTCTTGAAGGGAAGAGAGGCAACCCAAGGGCGAAACCGCCTTTTCCCGCGAACTACGGCCTGTACGGGTGCCCCACGGTGGTCAACAATGTGGAGACTCTTTCCTGTGTACCCTTTATTGTGTTAAAAGGAGCGAAAGCCTTCGGGGATATCGGCGTGAAGGACAACCACGGCCCGAAAATATTCGGCGTTTCCGGACATGTGAACAAACCGGGGGTGTTTGAGTATCCAATGGGTACAAAATTGAAAGAGATACTCGAGGCTGCGGGCGGTGTGAAGGGTAAGCTGAAAGGCGTTATTGTGGGTGGACTTTCCGTGGCAATCCTCACAGCGAAGGAAGCGGAAGACCTTTCACTTGATTTTGATTCATGCATGAAAGCGGGGACTGCCCTCGGATCGGGGGGGATAATGGTGGTGAACGATACCGTATCGATCCCGGAACTGGCACTGCGGACGATAGAGTTTTATCATCATGAATCCTGCGGCCAGTGTACTCCCTGCAGGGAGGGGTCCGGTATCATCGAAAGCAAACTTCGGGGACTTCTGAATGGCACAGGAACAAGGGGGGATATTGACCTCATTCTGCATCTCTGCGCCAACATCCGGGGACTTACGCTGTGTCCCACAGGGGAAGCGTTCTCGGTTCCGATACAGGCAATGGTAACGAAGTTCAGGCCGGAGTTCGAAGCTCTGGTGCGATAAAAGAATAAAAAAAGGGGAAATGCGATGAGTAAAACATTAATAATCAATGGCGAGGAGTATGCCTTTGATGGGAGCAAAACAGTGCTCCAGATCGCACGGGAAAACGGCATTTATATTCCATCTCTGTGTTATCATCCAAGGCTTGGCCCCCTCAGCAAATGCCGTGTATGCGTGGTTGAAGTTGACGGCATGAGGGGCCTTCAGACATCCTGTTCTCTTTTCCCGACTGACGGGATGCGGGTCCAGACTGATACGGCGCGTGTGATCGAAGCGCGGAAGATGGTTGTGAATATGCTTCTGGCAAATGGCAATCACAACTGTATGATTTGCGAGATGAACGGCGATTGCGAACTGCAGGACGCCGCATACCATCTTGGTATCGAATTTCCGGCGTTCCTTGTTGAGCAGAAGGAAGAGAAGGATGATTCATCGGCCTTTATCCTGCGGGATCCCGGTAAGTGTATAGAATGCGGTCGCTGCATTGAAGGATGCAACCGGATGGTGGTAAACGAAGTGCTCGATTTCGGGTTCAGGGGCGGCCATACGCAGGTGATATGCGACACGGGAATCCCCATGGGGGAATCCAGCTGTGTGCAGTGCGGAGAATGCGTGCAGCTTTGTCCGGTTGGGGCCCTGATTGAGAAAAAGGGCCTCGGGAAAGCCCGCAGATGGGAAACCGAAAAAGTCCGGACAACATGTCCCTACTGTGGTGTCGGATGTCAGCTTGAGCTTCATGTCAAGGACGAGCAGATTGTGCGAGTAACCGGCGTGGAAGGAGCTCGCCCGAATCAGGGACATTTATGCGTCAAGGGCAGGTATGGATATGATTTTATTTATTCAAAAGACCGCCTGACGACTCCGCTTATACGTGAGGGAAAAGACTTCAGGGAGGCCTCGTGGGATGAAGCCCTGGATTTAGTCGCGAATAAATTTAAGGAAATAATTAAAAAAGACGGCCCCGATGCGATTGCCGGTGTGAGCTGCGCGCGGAGCATCAACGAAGATTCATATAATATGCAGAAACTTTTCAGGGCGGTAATTGGCACCAACAATATTGATCACTGTGCCCGAACCTGACACGCTCCCACAGTTGCCGGTCTGGCAACTTCATTCGGTTCAGGCGCAATGACAAACTCTTTCAGTGAATTTGAAAACGCAAAGCTTTTCTTCTGTATTGGCACCAATATGACCGAAGCACACCCTGTGGCATCATATTTTGTGAAACGTGCTGTCAACAAAGGTGCGAAGCTCATCGTGGCAGACCCGAGAAGGCATGCCCTTGCGGACAAGGCTGATATTTATGCCCAGATTAAAGTTGGTTCCGATGTGGCATTCCTCAATGGCCTTATGCATGTTCTCATCACTGAAAACCTTTATGACAAAAAATTTGTAGAAGAAAATACTGAAGAATTCGAAAACCTTAAAGCGGCGGTAATGCAGTACCCCGTGGATAAAGCGTCAAAAATTTCCGGAGTATCTGAAGATGTTATGCGGGAAATAGCGCGGACCATGGCATCCATTAAACCGGGCATGCTGTGCTATACCCTCGGCATCACAGAACATACCTGCGGCAAGAACAATGTTATGTCCACCGCGAACCTGCAGATGCTTCTTGGAAACATGGGAGTTGAATGCGGAGGCGTCAATCCGCTGCGCGGACAGAACAATGTACAGGGTGCCTGTGATATGGGTGCGCTTCCCAATGTGTATCCGGGTTATCAGAAAGTTGATGATCCCGCGATGAAAGAGAAGTTTATGAAGGCCTGGGGAGTCAGCGAGCTTTCTCAAAAACCGGGTCTCATGATACCTGACATGATGGCAGGTCTTCCGACGAAGAAAGTCAAAGCGTTTTACATTTTCGGAGAAAATCTCGCCAACACTGAACCGAATATAACCCATGTCGAACACGAACTTGCTTCCGCGGAGTTTCTTGTATGTAACGATATTTTCCCCACGGAGACAACGCGCTTCGCACATGTCATTTTCCCCGCTGCTGCCTGGAGTGAAGACGACGGTACCTTTACCAGCAGTGAACGGCGGGTAAACCGGGTGAGGAAAGTCAAGCAGGCTCCGGGACTGGCAAAACCGAACTGGTGGATTTTCAAGGAAATCGCACGGCGGATGGGACATGATTGGGCATCGTCAAGCGCACGGGAAATATGGGACAATGAACTTTCTGTCCTTGCCCCTGCATACGGCGGTATTAAGTACTATCGTATTGAACAGGACGGGCTGCAGTGGCCGTGTCCCAATGAAGAGCATCCGGGAACCTCGTTCCTGCACAGGGATGGTAAGTTCTCCCGTGGCAAGGGTCTCTTTAAGGGAATTCAGTGGACACCGCCCGCAGAAGTTGAGGATGAGGAATATCCCTTTGTATTGAGTACCGGCAGACGGCTTTTCCACTATCATTCGAGGACACAGACTGGCCGGGCAGGAATGGATATGATACTTCCTGAAGAAACAGCAGATATTTCACCTTCCGATGCTGCGAAACTCGGAATAAAAAATAATGAATATGTTATTGTGTCATCACGTCGCGGCACCGTCAAAGTCAAGGCACGGGTAACGGGTCAGATCCCTCCGGGGCTTGTATGGATGGCGTTCCATTTCCGTGATGGTAATGCGAACTGGCTTACCAACAATGTCTTTGACCCGGAAACAAAAACTGCGGAATACAAAGCGTGTGCAGTGAAATTGGAAAAGGTAGTATAAATGCGATGTTTCCGGGCAGCTATTCTGCCCGGAAACATATTGTTTTACCAAATTATGAATAATGACATCGCCTGACCGGCAAAGGAGAGAAAATGAAATTTAATAATAGCAACAATGCTGACAGGGAGAAGTACTCAATGTTCAACTTTATGTGCGTGGCACTACTTCTCGGATCAATATGGGGGTTTTTCGAGGTGTTTTTTAAAGATGTGCTCAGCATGGGCGGTACACCCTTCGCTTCTTCGATAATGACGGGAACCGGAGTGTTCATGATGGCTATCGGATACGGCCTGTTCAGAAGGGCGGGATCATTTTTTATTATATCGTTATTTGCTATATTGACGAGGATGATTATTGTTCCGGTTCTCGGTTGTTCACCTATGTGCCGTGCAAACGCAGCCGTTGCGCTACTGCTACTGGGCGCATCAACAGCGGTTGCATTTTCCCTGTTTGAGCGGGTTTCGAAGAATCAGAATAAAACCGGCGGCATCGTGGCAGGGGGGGGAGTACTTTTTTCAGGGACGGCATATTATTTCGCCGGTCTGGCATGTGCTCCATGCCAGTATTTGAAAAATTTTGTCGCTCAGGGAGGATTGATGACTTTTCTGTCTGTTGAGGTACTCTGGTGGTCACTTTTCTCTGCGGTTCTGTTCTACCCCGGATATCTCGCGGGCATTAAACTCCAGGGTACAGTGAGTGCGCTACATGAAACCAGACCGGTACCTTACTATGCCGCGCTGGTCTCTGCGAGTATTGTCGTGATGTTCGTGACTGGTCTCATTTTAGTACCCTGAACTTGTTTCAATACCAGTAAATGAAAAAGGGGCGTAGGGAGATATTCAAGAACTCTTTTTTATAATAGTATTTTTCAATTGGAAAAAAGAATCTCAGGAGGAATTATAATGAAGCTTACACGCCGGGAATTGTTGAAATTGGCGGGTGCGGGAGCAGGGGCGGTAGTCCTTGGCGGCCTGGGAGTGAATTATTTAATTACCGAATCGTATGCGAAAAAGCTTAAGATAAAGGGGGCACGGGAGGTCATTTCAATATGTCCTTTTTGCTCTGTAAGCTGCCATTTTATTGCCCATGTGAAGGGTGGCAAAGTGGTGAGCACTGAGGGTGATCCGGGCTATCCGATCAGTGAAGGTGCGCTGTGTGCGAAAGGATCAACAATGCTTTCAATGATCAACAGTGACCATCGATTACTGAAGCCCCTGTACCGTGCGCCTTTCAGCGAGCGGTGGGAAGAAAAGAGCTGGGATTGGATGATAGAGAAAGTCGCGAGGCGTATAAAGGATACCCGAGACAAGCACTTTATTACTACCAATGCCGAGGGGCAGCGGGTTAACCGTCTTGAAACGATGTTCCATGCCGGCTCTTCGCAGATGAGCAACGAGGAAGCGGCTGTCGTTGTGCAGGCCCAGCGTGCCCTCGGAATTGTGAATATCGATCACCAGGCGCGAATTTGACACAGCCCCTCTGTCGCCAGTTTGGCGGAATCATTTGGACGCGGTGCAATGACGAATAGCTGGATCGATATCAAGAACACTGATTGTTGTCTCATAATCGGCAGTAATGCCGCAGAACATCACCCCATTTGCTTCAAATGGATCATGAAGGCAAAGACGGAAAGGAACGCCACCATCATCCATGTGGACCCGAAATTTTCAAGAACTTCTGCCCGTTCAGATTTTCATGTTCCCCTGCGATCGGGAACGGACATAGCGTTCATGGGCGGTATGATCAACTATATTCTCCAGAACAACAAGTATTTCGCTGAATATGTAAAAGAATATACCAATGCAGCCTTTATTGTGAACAGCAGGTATTCCTTCAATAATGGTCTCTTCGCTGGGTTTGATCCTGCAAAGAAGCTTTATAATAAAGCTGACTGGCAGTTCGAGACAGATGCAGAAGGAAAGGTGAAAAAAGATCCCACTCTCCGGAACCCGAACTGTGTGATAAATGTGCTGAAGCGTCATTACGCACGGTACACGCTGCAGAAGGTATCAGACATCACCGGTGTGTCTCAGGAAAATCTTCTCAGGGTTTACGAGACCTATTCCGCGACGGGAAAACGCGACAAGGCGGGGACAGTGCTGTACGCGCTTGGGTGGACGCAGCATACTGTGGGAGTGCAGAATATCCGCACCAGCGGTATCGTCCAGCTCCTGCTGGGCAACGCGGGAGTCGCAGGGGGCGGGATCAATGCCCTCCGGGGAGAGCCCAATGTGCAGGGGACCACGGACCATGCAATCCTTTACAATGTTCTTCCAGGTTATCTTCCACTCCCACGGGCCAACATGAAGACACTTGCGGAGTACAACAAACTCGCCACTCCTGTGAGCAAGGAGCCCGAGAGCGTCAACTGGTGGCAGAACCGGCCCAAGTACATGGTGAGCCTCCTGAAGGCGTATTTCGGCAATGCCGCCAGGCCGGAAAACGATTTCGGTTATGGGTGGCTTCCAAAAGGGGATGTGGTAAAGAGCGAGCGTGTTGGTGACCATTCCTATATGTATCTGTTTGACAGGATGTTACAGGGTGAAATAAAGGGCGGCTCTATCTGGGCTACCAATTCAGCACAAACATTGTCGAACTCCAATAAGAACAGAAAGGCCTTGGCAAATCTCGATTTCCTGTATATGGCAGAGATTCACCAGAATGAAACCACCGAGTTTTGGCACGGCCCTGGCGTTGATCCGAAGAAAGTGAAAACAGAGGTGTTCCTGTTTCCCTCGTGCCACAGGGCAGAGAAAGAGGGAAGCATCAGCAGCAGCCAGCGCCAGATACTATGGCACTTCCAGGCGACTTCACCCCGGGATGATTCCAGGTCCATGGGGCAGATCATGATCGACATCATGAAAGAGGTGATACGGCTTTACAAAAAAGAAGGGGGAGCTTTCAAGGAACCCATCGTGAACCTGAATTGGTTTAAAAAATATGATGCCGAGGTTATCGCGAAGCGATGCAACGGATATTACACCAGTGGACCGAAGAAGGGGGGGCAGCTCAACGGCTTTACGGATTTCGCTGCCGATGGATCGACAGCATGTCTTAACTGGCTCTACGCCGGGAGCTTTACTGACGAAGAGAACCGGATGAAGAGGATGAGCCTGGAGCAGACGCCGATGCAGAAGGCGGTGGGCATCTTCCCGAACTATGCCTGGACATGGCCCATGAACAGGTGGATTCTCTATAACAGGGCCTCCGTCGATAAGGAGGGGCAGCCGTGGGACCCTGCCAGGGCCATAATCAGGTGGACCGGCAGCGAATGGGAAGGCGATGTACCAGACGGTGGAGCGCCTCCGATGGGCATGGCCGGAGGTAAAAGCCCTTTCATCATGCTCAAGGACGGCCTCGGTCAGCTTTACGGCACCGGCCTTGTTGATGGGCCGCTGCCCGAGCACTATGAGCCTGTTGAAACACCCGTGAAAAATCATGGTTTGTCCGGCCAGCTGAGCAATCCCTGTGTGAAGCTTCCCAATGGAGAGATGGACAAGATATCGCCTCCCGCCGATCCCAACTATCCCATTGTGCTCACGACGTACAGTATGACAGAGCACTGGTGCGGAGGCAGTGAGACGCGCAACGTGCCGTCCCTTCTCGAAGCTGAACCACAGCTGTATGTTGAGATGAGCCACGAGCTTGCGGCGGAGAAAGGGATCAGGAACGGGGAGGCTGTCATTTTAGAAAGCGCGCGCGGCAGGGTGGAGGCAGTGGCCATGGTTACGGTGCGCATAACTCCCTTCAGGATTCAGGGAAAGATAGTACACCTGGTTGGCATGCCGTTTGCATTCGGGTGGACAAAAAGGGGCATTGGAGACTCGACGAACCGCCTGACACTCTGGGCAGGAGATCCCAATACCTCCATTCCGGAATACAAGGCGTGCTGTGTTAACATCAGGAAGGCTGATCGTGTCACTGAGTTGGAGTAAAAATAATCTGCGGGCGGGGGCGTTAAGCCTCCCGCCTTTTATAATTCGGAGGATATCATGTCGAAGGCATTTTTTATAGATACATCAAAATGCACCGCGTGCCGGGGATGTCAGGTCGCCTGTAAGGAATGGCAGGATTTTCCTGCTAACCATACGAAACAGCTTGGCTGGGGAAGCCACCAGAACCCCCCTGATCTCAACTGCTTTAATTATAAAATAGTACGATTCAGCGAACATAAAATACAAAACCGTGTGATATGGAATTTTTTCCCGGATCAGTGCCGTCATTGTATCGAGCCGCCCTGTAAGGCTGCTGCTGACGGTGAGGTGAAAGGGGCCGTAGTGATCGATCCGGACACCGGAGCGGTGATATTCACCGAGCGTACAAAAAAGATATCGGATGAAGGCTTTATTCGAATGAAAGAATACTGTCCATATAATATCCCCAGGCGTAATAAAAGTACACGAGTCATAAACAAGTGCGATATGTGTCTGGAGAGGGTGGAAGCCGGTCATGTGCCGATATGCGTGAAAACATGCCCCACCGGCGCGATGAATTTCGGTGAAAGAAGCGAAATGCTTGCCCTGGCACGAAGCCGGCTTGCCGTTGTTAAAACGGAATTCCCGGATGCGTCGCTGATGGATGAAGACAGTGTTCGCGTAATTTACCTCATTACCCTTAAGCGGGAGCTGTATCACGAGTTGGCGCTGGCAGACAAGTCTTCAAATATTGTGATGCCAGTATAGCTTGTTCCGGTTTTTTCACCGCAAAAGCGGATGTCATTTGCGGAATTTTTCAATCCGGTTAGCGGAGAAAAGGGGGAAATTATTGTATGGTAAACACGATGGATAAACACAGAATATTCACCTCCGATTATATCAGCAATGCGGTGAATGACATAAAGAAGATCAAACCCGATTACAGTTTGCTGCTGGACCTGTATGAAAGGATTTTTATCGAGCAGGAGAATTCCAGGAATTCGATCTCTCAGGTAAATCCCCTGGTTTTAACAGAATCCATATCCGAAAAGTCAAAGGGACAATTTCCCCTGGTTGATGTTTCTCAATTCATCATTGATGGAGAATCTTCCGAAAAACTTTTTATGGAAATATGCGGTATTCTGCTGACAGCGGGTAATGGCGTCACTGAGTCAGTGAGAAGAGCGGTTGATGCGCTTGAAAGTCAAACGCTTCGTGCGAAGGAACTGTTTTCGGCGTTTATCGGCGGAGACGAGTCCTTTCTTGCGATAATTGCGGAGAAGTTCAACATCGACATTCAGGTGCTGAGATTCCTGATTTATAACAGCCTGAAGCCGTCGCTGAACATGTTTTCGCAGGGAATATCCGGTTCTCTCGATGAAGAGAAGGAATGGGGCGAAGGCTTCTGCCCGGTATGCGGGTCGATGCCTGAACTGTCAGTATTCGAAGAGAACGGAAAACGGTCGTTACTATGCGGTTTCTGCGGTTATCAATGGCTGTCAAAAAGGATTTATTGTCCTTTCTGTGGGAATACAGATCATGAAACGCTTCAATATTTTGAAATTGAAGGTGAAGAGGAGTACCGTGTTGATGTGTGTGAAAAGTGTTGCAGGTACATTAAAACACTGGACATGAAAAAAACGTCACGTCTGGTTTATCTTCCCCTTGAGAATGTATCAACTCCCTACATCGATGTGAGGTTTAAGGAGATGGGTTACAAAGCCGGAAATACAGTGA
>ENA-UPTA01002978-UPTA01002978.1-activated-sludge-metagenome-genome-assembly--contig:-NODE-2978-length-17021-cov-6.187316_pt1 | contig 17021 bp, 18 predicted proteins | sample MGYA00238184_ERZ773361 | MGnify/ENA primary metagenome ERZ773361 (study PRJEB29100, sample SAMN05720205) | activated sludge metagenome | isolation source: anaerobic digester from wastewater...
GGTACAAACATGGCGTTTAAAAGCAGTTTTAAGATAAAGATTGAGGGGTAAAAAATAATAAAAAAATGATTTTTATGTATCGCCGAAACAATTCGGGTCGCTATGGTCGTCGTCGCTGTAAGAAAGATTGAGAAAATATAAAATTGCATGATTTGACTTACAATAATCGTGTCACTGCCCGTAAAATTCCCCCTTTCAAAGAGAACCCCGATGATATCTTCAGAGAAGAGAAAAATATAATAGCAAAATGGAATTATGATTATCAATAAGAAATAAATAGCCTTGCGGACCGCATGGATAAGTTTTGTGACGTTGTCCTTTACGAACCATTCCGAGAAATACGAAAATACGGAAATTCCTAAGCTATATATTAAAATGGAAGACAAAGCGTTAGGAATACCTTGGCCGTAAGATAGGGCTGATAACTTCCCTGCTCCCAGATAACTGGCCATTTGTTTATCGATGAAAGACAAAACGTTGGGGAAGATTAGTGCGATTAATAAGTAGAGAAACTGATGATAATCTGTGCCTGTTTTTAAAATGTGGAAGTTAAATCTGAGCTGTTTTAAAGAAAAAATTTTTTTCTGAACAGTTTTTAAAAATAATAGCATAAAACTGATGATGGAACCTAAAACGAATCCATAAATGATCGAAAAAATTCCTAATTGATGGTGGAAAATCAGCATAGATATGACGCCTATAAGTGGTATGTATATTTGGGGATATAGAGAGGCGCTATAGTAATGTTCCGCCTGAAGGATGGAAGTAAAAACGTTGCTGACTGTAAAGAAAAAGAAATAGATTCCTAGCCATAAAGAAAATCGCAGATAGGATTCTATTAAATCCCCAGAATGGAACAATGTCGGGTTAATCCGGATCAGAAATTTGGGTAAAATATTACAGCAAATTAAAGACACTATAAGGACCAAGATGGCGTAACAAACAAAGACAATCAATAAGTAATCTTTTTTATATTCCTCATTCTCCCGAGCTTTGACTTTAAGGTAATTAGGGATGAAGTACTGATTAAAACTGTTTGCAAGGACTGCGTTAAAAAGAAGCGGGATCATTAAGGCATACAGATAGATATCAACGTTCTCATTGATGCCGAAGTATTGGGCTACTAGTAAATCGATAAAGAAATTTACCAGCTTAACGACCAACAGGATCACAGAGATGACCAGTGTCGCCTTTTTGATTGGGGTGATTTTTGATCCTTTAAATGACAATTTCATTTATTTCTCGGCCAGACATATAAGATTTAAACCTTTGTCCGGAGGGCAATTAAGTAAGAATTTTTTGAAGAAAGCATAGCCCAATAGCGATGTGTTGCTGACTAAGAAAGCCAATATGGTTTTTTGTAAGGGATAAATATAATAATAAATTAATACTATTAGACGAAAAAGAGCGTTTAAAAGAACATCGGCTTTGTGAAAACCTTGTATCTCTTTGATCTTGAAAGACGGAGTGAGAATTTCCGTGAGAGACTTTGTATCAAAATGTTGAAAATGTTTCTTAGCAAGTTTTTTGTTTTTATGCGGTACGGTAATGATCAGACGCCCAGACTCTTTTAAGATGCGTTTTAATTCCAGGACCGTTTCTTTTAATAAATCAGGCTGGATGTGTTCTATGACTTCTACGAGAATGACATAATCAAAGAAATTGTCTTCATAAGGCAGTTTTTTCGTTAAATCTCCTTGCTGGAAATCAATGCCGGGGTTGTAAATTTTAGCGAAATTAATCGCTTGCTCCGAGTAATCAAAACCAAAAACCGTAAGATTTTTATCTTTTAAGGCGTGGCATAGCCTTCCGTCCCCGCAGCCGGCATCTAAAACCAATTGTTTATTAAAAGGTTGTAAGAAAGAGATAATATGTTCTTGGCATAATATATAGTCTGTAGAAACAAAAAGTTTCTGCGGAAAGGCAATTAGTTTTTCTTTGGTGACAAGGTATTTATATGGAATGCAATATTCTTTTTCTTGCAATATTTGTTCGGAAGATAACATGATTTAACTCCTGTTGATGAAATGAGTTATTAATAAGGATTTTAAAAACATCTTATCCTTTCCCCCCGAGGGCCGCTTGATACACATTAATATAGTTTTTTGATATTATGCTGAAGTCATATTGTGTTTTGACCTGAAGGGCCGCGGCTTGCCCGAGAGTCGCCCGTATCGCGGCGTCTGATACGCAACGCGTTATGGCCTGGCATAATTTCTGCGAGTCCCCCACAGGGACAAGAACCCCGTTTTGGTTGTGTGTGATAAGCTCCCGGTTGCCCCCGATATCCGAGGCGATGATACATAACCCTGAGGCCATGGCTTCCAGGAGGACATTGGAAACCCCTTCACTTCTGGAAAGAAAAATAAAGATATCGGCTATTTGGTAATACACTTCAGGGTGTTCCTGCTCTCCCGCGAAGAAAATGTCCGGCAGTTTTTTATCTGAAACGGTTTTCTTGAGTTCTTCTTCCACGGAATCCTTCCGGTAGCCCTCGCCGCCGCATTTCCCGCTGCCGACTAGAATCAATTTTGCGTCAGGGCGCATATCCCGGATGTCCGTCCACACGGCCAGGATGTCTTCCAGGCCTTTGCTGGCAACCAGACGGCCTGTGTACAGGAAGATTAAATCAGTAGGGCTGAATTTGAACTGTTCCCTAAGCTTATCTTTCTCTTCTCTGTTGAGGGGTCTAAATAGTTCCGTGTCCACCCCGTTATAAAGTTTTTTGATCCTGTCGGGAGGCGTGCCGATTTCCAGCAGCTGCTGCCGTATTTGTTCGGAGAGCCCGGTGATGGCGGCCGAGCGGCTGAATATTTTTAAGACAATCCCCCCCCATGGTTTTTTTTGTAATTGGGGAATCCGAAGCGACGAGGAAACCTTGGCCACGTTTTTTTTCCCGGAGAGGACGGCCATCACTCTCCCGACGGCCCCCAGAGCGGCCGCGCCATGCGTGTGGATGATATCGAATGTTTTGCGTTTTGTCAGGGCGAAAAGAAAAAGTTCCAGAACATAACTGGCCGTCGCCCCGATCGAGCGTCCCGGAAATCCCACCCGGAAGACGGGAAACCCGAAGGCGGAATCCCGGCGGAGCAGATTTTTGTCCCACCGGCGGGTTAAAACCGTGATCTCACATCCGGATTCCGACAGCCGCGAAGCCAACTGCGTCATCTGGCTTTCCGCTCCGCCCCAATACGGGGCGTAACAATCGATAACCATTAAGATCCTAATTTTCATGCGAATGGAGAGATGAAATGATCCCTTTCAGAATTTGTCCAATTTTGTTTTCCGAACAGTGTTTTTCGAAAGTCAGATATCCATTTTCGGCAATGCGGTTTCTTAATTCAGGATTTCCCCGAAGTTCAAGAACCGCATCAGCCAGGCTGCGGGGATTCTCCGGCTTGCAGAAGAACACGTCCTTCTTGTGTTCCAGCAGTTCCATCGCGGCGGCGGTCTCGGCGGTAATGACCGCTTTCTTCATGGCGATGGCTTCGTACACTTTATGAGGAATAACCATTTGAGTCTTGGGGGTGTCCCCAAAAATGCCCAGACAGACAGACGCACGGGCCATATGCTGAGACAGCTCCTCATAGGGAACCGGCGGCAAAAAAGTGATATTTTTTAAATGGAGTTCTTGCGCTAACTGAACACATTGCAGATACTCCCGCCCCTTCCCGATCATTTGAAATTTTATGTCCGGCAGGAACGCCGCGGCTTTGACGATATAAATCGCGCCGTGGAGTGGCTGATACTCTCCGTGAAAATGGACCAGAAATCCCTTCTCTTCCGCGATATCGTCCCGGGGGTGCATGACCGATGTGTCGGACCCCACCAGAACTTTTACAAAATGCCGTTTGTCAAAATGATATTCCTTTTGAAAATACTGGATATGTTGATCGGTATCCAGGATGACGATGTCGGCCAATCGGCAGGCCATCCGATCGCAGAATCTCGCTAAACGAGCCAGGACGCTTCCGGCCGCGAAGACTTTGCGGTCGTAAACCATTGTCTGGTAAATCGACAGGAACGCGTCTAAGATGATTTTCTTGCGGGTGCAGACTTTTACGAAAGGAATCAGGAATTGCCCGAGGAAGCCTACAAAAATAAGGTCGCTCTTATTTTTGTATTTTAGGAACTGAAAAAAACTTAAGAAATAACGCAGTTTGGATTTAAACGCGCAGGAACAATCATAAACTTTCAGCCCCTCCACGGTTTGCAGGCTTTTTAAGATAACCCGTGTTCTGGCATAGCTGGATTCCCGGCCTGGCAAAAAACAGATCGATATTTGTGAGTCAGCCATTTTAGTTTTAGCAACCATAAAGATATCTTAACGTATAGAATATAGAATAATGATGATCCTTGTTGACGAGTGCCGGGCGGTGTCTGTTGTCCTCAAGCACGTTTTATATGCCTGATCTACATTGACTTACATCCCCGACTTCTTGACCCTAAGAAGGATGTCTTCAATAAGCCGTCTATTGGCAGAGATGAGATCGGAAACCAGCCCGATAACAAGAATTTGGAACCCGATAATCATGAAAACGGCCGCTAAAATTAATGATTGAATTTTCCCCTCCCCGCTTCCCATAATAAAGTAATAAAGAAAGCGGCAGCCGATCAGAAAACCCAGTAAAGAAAGCCCTGAGCCTATTGTCAGGAACAGCCGTAACGGGTTGAACATGGAATAGACACGGATAATGGTTAAAATAGACCGTTTAATGTATTCCGGAATACTTTTAAATAATCTGGAGGGGCGGTGGACTTCATTCGTTGTGATGGTGATATTGGCTATGGCCAGATTTTTATGTTCAGCCTGGATAATGCTTTCCAGAGTATACGTGTACTCTGAGATAATGTTGAGGTTAAGGGCCGCTTCCCGGTTGTAAGCACGGAATCCGGTTGTGGCGTCCAGGATCGAGGTTCCGCTGAGTTGTCTGACGACCCAGCTGCCGAGGTTCTGGAGCCGTTTTTTGATGAATGAAAATTGTTTAACATTTTCAATATCGCGGTTGCCAATGACGATATCGGCTTTCCCCTCAAGAATAGGCTTCACGAGGCGGGGAATATCTTCGCCCTTGTATTGGCCGTCCGCATCGGTATTAACAATAATATCGGCGCCCATAGCCAAAGCCGCATCTAGCCCGGCCTGGAAGACCCTGGCGAGGCCTTTTTTCTTCGTAAATTTAACGATATGGTGGACTCCATGTTCTTGGGCAACCGCCGAGGTGTTGTCGGCGCTCCCATCGTCGATAACGAGGATTTGGATATCATCGACGCCGTCAATATGTTTGGGTAAGTCCGCTAATGTCTTGGGCAAACTTTCCGCTTCATTCAGGCAGGGAATTTGTATGACTAATTTCATGGACAGCCCTTCAAGTATTTTGTTTGTTATACTAAATTGAATTTATATATAACCTTGATGACTTAAGGCCCTGTTTCATCTGGGGTGATATATTTTTTTCCAGTAACTTTGTAAGAATTTGAGTTTGTGGGAAAGCCAGGGATAATGGTCAACAGCCCAGGCAGCGGTTGTTTGCATCCCTTCTTCGAATGCTATCCGGGGTTCCCACCCGAGATCCCGGATTTTGTCAGCATTTAAAGAATAGCGAATATCATGGCCGGGCCGGTCCTTGACGAATTGGATGAGGCTGTGCGGTTTGCCGAGTAAGTTTAAAATAGCCCGGACCGTTTCTATATTTTTTTTTGTTATATGGGACCCGACATTGTAAATTTCGCCCACACGGCCTTTATTTAAGACTAAAAACAGCGCCTCCACGCAATCGGAAACATGGAGCCATTCCCTCATCTGCTGCCCTTCCCCGTACACCGGTATTTTTTGCCCGTTCAGCGCCTTGAGGAGCACGACAGGGACAAGTTTTTCCGGGTATTGCCAGGGGCCGTAATTATTGGATGGCCGTACAATGATGGCCGGGAATTTATGGGCTCTGACGGCCGCCTGAATTAAAAAGTCCGCGGCCGCTTTTGTTGAGGAATACGGATTATTGGGGTGCAGAGGAGACGATTCCGTGAAGGCTCCTTGCGGAATCTCCCCGTAGACTTCATCCGTGGAAATATGAATAAAACGCGGGACACGGTGCTGGCGCGCAAGGTCTATAAGAGTGGCGGTCCCCTGGATATTGGTGGCAATGAACGGGGACACATCCAATAAGCTTCTGTCAACGTGTGTTTCGGCGGCAAAATGAAATATGACAGAAGGCCGCTCTTTTTTTATAATGTCGTTTAGTTTTGGGGCCCGGATAATATCTGTTTTGTAAAATGTGATTTTGTTTTTGACCGGCTGCAGCCGGGTTAAGTCCCCGGCATAGGTTAATTTATCGACAACGGTGACGCGGTAGCCGTTGTCAACAGCTTTGCGGACAAAGGTGCTGGCAATAAAGCCCGCTCCCCCGGTTACGAGCAGTTTAGGTAATTTTTGACGCATTCTTCCAGGATATCCTTTATGGGTCGAACTTTAAAATGGGTTGACTCGAGTTTCTTCGTTGACAGGATCAGGTTCGTCCTGATTAAATTCAAATCTTCAAGTTTGATCACGGTAAAACGGAAGTCCGGATTATATGTTGAATAAATTTTCATCAAGTCCGGGTAACGCAGGCCGCCTTTATTCACGACGTTATAAATCCCTTTCGCATCAATTTGAATAAGGTGCTGCAAAGCGCGGATAAAATCCGGGATGTAAGTCACGGAATTCGGCACGTCAATAATGCTTTTGTATTTAATGAGTTTTGTCAGGATGTTTTTGGGATGCGGGCGGTTGTCCAAGGGGACGCGGATACGGGTGATAAGAATATTATATTTTTTGGACAAGGCGTTTAAAATGTGCTCGGCATAAATTTTTGTGCGGCTGTAATAGAGCTCAAAAAAATCCGGGACCATCGTTTCCGTGAGGGGTTTGGATTTTTTGTAATCGTAATGATAGATGCAGCCGCTGCTGATATGCACAAATTTTACATCGTGCCGCAGGCAGGCTTCGGCCAGCAGGACAGGGACGAAGGTGTTAGAGGAGATACTTTTATCCGGATCCAGTTCACAGTCATCAATATTTTTGATACCGGTATACCCGATACAATTGATCAGGATTTTGGGACGTCTTTTGCGGACCAGTTGAACAGCATCCTGGAAGGACGAAATCCTCTGGGTGGATAAACTGCCTCCCAGTTCTTTTTGCAATCTTTGTCCAATGTATCCTTTTCCGACAATCAATACCTTATTTTTCATGGACAAGCTCCATAAGATAGGTCCCGTAATCGGTTTTAATTTCTTTAGCCAAACGCACAATGTCGTCGCGCGATATCAGCCCCCGCCGGAACGCGATTTCTTCAATACAGCCCACTTTCAGTCCCTGCCGTTCTTCGATCGTTTTGATAAATATGGAGGCGTCAATTAAGGAATTGTAACTGCCGGTATCTAACCAGGCGTACCCCCGGCCGAGCCGTTTGATTTGCATCATTCCTTTTTCGATATAGCGGTTGTTGACGTCAGTGATTTCCAGCTCTCCTCTGGCCGAAGGACGTACGGATTTAGCGATTTTTACGGCGTTTTCATCAAAAAAATAAAGCCCGGTTACGACCCAATTGGATTTCGGATCTCGCGGTTTTTCTGTTATGGAAATGACGTTATTATCCGCGTCAAATTCAATCACCCCGTATTGCTGGGGATTTTTAACATAATATCCAAAAATCATAGCCCCTTTTTTGAGGCCGCAAGCTTGGGTTATCAGTTCGCTCATATTGTGCCCGTAAAAGATATTATCCCCCAGAATTAAACAGACCGGCTTGTGATTAATGAATGACTCTCCGATCAGGAGGGCTTCGGCTATCCCTTTCGGTGATTTTTGGGCTGCATACGAAATGGTTAACCCCAAGTGACGGCCATCCCCGAGCAGGCCCCGGAAGCGCGGCAGATCTTTAGGCGTGGAGATAATCAGGATTTCGGTGATCCCTCCCAGCATCAGAACCGAGAGAGGGTAATAAATCATTGGTTTATCATAAACAGGGAGCAATTGCTTACACACTCCTCTTGTAATTGGATAAAGTCGGGTTCCGCTCCCTCCGGCAAGAATAATCCCTTTCATAGTCAGTCCTTTTGTTTCCAAATAATATACTTATTAATAAATAATTATACAGAAAAGCCATCCGGATTCAATATTATTAATAGTTTCATTCTCAGAGGGATAATAAGCAGGCTATCGGCAGAGGGATTGATATAGGAGAATTCCTGAAAGTTTACACCGGGTTGAATGAGGCGCGATTGGAATTTTGATCGCGCTGAAATAATGAGGACTCCATAGAAAAATAACACCCGCAGTAATCTTGCCTGTAAAAATTTTCCCGTTTCGCGATCTGTTCCTTCCGTTCTGATCCCCCCTGTTTTCTCCAGTTGTAATCCCAGAAAACAAGCCCGGGATAACGCACGGCAGCCGCCAGGCCGCATTGATAAACCTGTTGAATATCTTTCCACCGGGAAATTCCCAGGCTCGTGGTAAAGATCTTAAAACCGTTTTCCGCCGCATATTGCGCGGTCCGTTTTAGCCGTATGGAAAAACAGACTTCACAGCGTTTCCCTCGTTCCCGCTCCTGTTCCAGCCCTTGGATCTCGCGCGCCCATACGTCCTGATCATAGTCGAGGTCGACAAACGGGATACCCATTTTTAAGGCAAAACGCGCGGTCTCCTTTTTTCTTAATTGATATTCGCTTTCCGGATAAATGTTGGGATTGTAAAAAAGAACCGTGAGCGGGATCCCTGAAAAAACAATCGCCTCTATGATCTCTCCGGAACATGGGGCGCAACAGGAATGCAGAAGGACTTTTTCCCCTAATATCGGTGCTATTAAAGGTTTACGCATTATTGCTGTCATGTGTTTATTGTGCCTGATAACACAGGGTTTGTCAAGAGAGGCAGAACTATTATAACCTATTGATTAACTTAGAGATTTGACCGCTGGCGGGATAAAATCGATGATATCGCTGGCAATCATGGCCAGGCGGGTTTTTTCCCTGGCGGCCAGGTCCCCGGCTAATCCATGCAGGTAAGCGCCCCAGCGGGCTGCTTCAAAGGCATTCAGGCCTTGGCCTAGAAAGGCGGCGATCATGCCGGTTAAAACATCCCCGCTTCCGGCTGTGGCCATTCCCGCGTTTCCCGTGGGATTCAGGGCGTATTTTTTATCGGGGGAAGCAATAACGGTGCGGGCTCCTTTGAGCAAAACCACAGTATGGGTCTGCTGGGCAAGGCTGAGGGCGGCTGCCTTCCGGTTTTCTTCAATGGATATTTTGGAAATATTAAGGACCCGGGCCATTTCTCCCGGATGCGGGGTCAAAATTTTCGGCGTGGAAGATTTTTTTAGAATATCGATTTGGCCGGATAAGGCGTTCAGGGCATCGGCGTCAATGACCAGGGGATTCGAAATGGCGCTGACGGCTTTGCGGATAAACCTTTGCGTGCTTGGATGTGCTGATAGCCCCGGGCCTATGGCGATGGCGTTGAAACGCGGGAGTTCTTTGGCAAGAGGCTTCCAGGCGTGTTCAGAGAGCGTTTGCTCCGGGGTTTCGGCCAGGGGGAGGGTCATAATGACCGGGGACAATTTTTTATGCAGGGCCGTGTTCAGGCTTTGCGGCACCCCCACGGTCACCAACCCGGCCCCGGAACGCATGGCGGCCAGACCCGAAAGAGCCGCTGCCCCCAGCATGCGTCTGGACCCGGCCAGGATCAGGACATGCCCGAAATGGTTTTTATAGACATTCTTTTTGAGCCGTAATAACGGCGTTGGCAATCGCATAATTATCTGAATGGGAAATAGAAAGATGAATGGTATGCGGGAATGCAGGCTTGTTGATGTGACAGCAAGGTTTCCCGTTTTCCTGATTAAGAATTTTTATGTCTTTCCAGCCTATGGGCAGGAAGGATTCGTCCAGGGCTTTGAAAACCGCTTCTTTGGCCGCGAAACGGCCGGCGAAATGCCTGGCCGGAAATTTGTTTTGGTTCGCGTATTGAATTTCTTCGTCGCAAAAAACATAACGCAGGAAATGCTCCCCCCACCGGGTCATGGCTTGTTCAATCCGGGCGACTTCGATAATATCAATCCCTGTCCCGATAATCATGTTGATGTCCTTATGATCTGGATCATGTCTTTGACCGCGGCCTCCAGCCCTGTCGTGACCGCCCGGGAGATGATTGAATGTCCGATGTTTAATTCTTCAATACCGGAAATCCCGGCGATCGCGGGAGTGTTGGTGTAATTGAGCCCGTGCCCGGCATTCACGGAGAGCCCGAGGTCCCGGGCGAACCGGGTCATGTCCGATATTTGTTTTAATTGTTTCTGAGTGGCGCTGGGGGTGCGGCTGTTGGCGTAACAGCCCGTGTGCAGCTCAATCATGCCTACCCCGGTTTCTGCGGCTCGGGTAATCTGGGATTTTTCCGGGGCAATAAATAAGCTTACGGTGATCCCTTTGGCCTGGAGGCGTTCCGCCGCGCGGGTGATTTTTTGGAAATACCGGATGACATCCAGCCCTCCTTCTGTCGTGAGCTCTTGCCGCCGTTCCGGCACAATCGTGCACTGGTCCGGACGGACTTTCAGGGCTGTTTCGAGAATATCCTGGCTTAACGCCATTTCCAGGTTCAGGCGCGTTGTTACGGTTTTTCTTAACCTTTTCACATCGGCGTCTAAAATGTGCCGCCGGTCCTCCCGCAAGTGGCACACAATACTATCGGCCCCGGCCCGCTCGCAGATTTTTGCCGCCATGACCGGGTCTGGCTCATCGCCGCGCCGGCACTGGCGTAACGTGGCCACATGATCGATGTTAACGCCAAGCTTCATCGTTCTCTTGTCCTTTCTGGTTCGTGTGCTGGTTCATCAGGGGAAGGCGGACTGCTCTTGTTCCCGAGGGTGTTGGAGTTTTTCCTGGCGGAGGATTTCCCCGGAAACGTATATCCAGGTGATAATCGCCAGCCCTAACGCAATCAGCTTCAGGCCCAGATTATGTGTTACCCACTTTTTCATTTTTGTTATAGGCTTATTTTTGCGGCTTTTGATTCCCGACGATCAGATTTTTAAGGATATTTGTAAACCGGTCCCGGTTGATAACCGGGATGAAGCGGCCATCAGACGCCAGGGAAACTTCCCCGGATTCTTCTGAAACCATAACGACGATCGCGTCCGTCTGTTCCGTTAAACCGAGCGCGGCCCGGTGGCGCGTCCCGATAATTTTACTGAAACTAGGGTTCTCGGACAACGGGAACAGGCAGGCGCAGGCAATAATCCTGTCCCGGCGGATTACAATCCCGCCATCATGCAAAGGAGAACTACGATTAAAGATGCTTTGTATCAGTTCAGAGGAAATTCTCGCGTCAAGGTTAATGCCGCTTTCAATGTAAGTTTTAAGTTTTGAGTCGCGTTCAATCGCCATGATGCATCCGGTCTTGTTTTTGGAGAACCGGTAAGCGGCGTCGGCAATCTCTTCGATAATCGCCATGACTTCGGTTTCTTCCAAGGCGATATTAAAAAGATGCCGCTGCCCCAGGCGCGCCAGGCCCAATCGCAGTTCCTGCTGGAAAATAATCAAAAGTGCGATAATGGATATGCCGAACAGTTTGGTCAGCAACCAGTTAATGGTGTCCAGCCCCGCGATCTGTGAAAGCACAAACGCAAAGACAAGCAGGGTGACGCCTTTCAGCACTTGAAAGGAGCGTGTCCCTTCGAAAAAGACCAGTGTTTGATAAAAAATAAACCAAAGAATGGCTATCTCAATGACTGGTTTTAAAAATGACCAAATGAAAAAAAACATACGTCAATTTTCTTGTTAAGTAACCGATTGCCGGATGATCGCGTCCGTCATGCGGGCGACAGCAACCATTTCTTTAACATCATGAACGCGAAGGATATGGGCGCCTTTAAGGATACTGGCGCAGACTGTTGCCGCTGTGCCCCATAGGCGTTGTCTGGGAACGTCTTCTTTCAACACTTTGCCGATAAAAGATTTTCGTGATGTCCCTAGAAGAAGAGGGCATTGTAAAGACTGGAATTCGTCAAGCTGGTGAATGATTTCCAAATTATGCTCGGCTGTTTTCCCAAAGCAAATCCCCGGATCCAATATGATTCTATCTGATTTAATCCCGATTTCCAAGCAAATTTCAACAGATTTTCGCAAGGAATCTTTTATCTCGGTTATTAAATTATTGTAGATAATGTTCTTTTGCATAGTGCGCGGGACCCCCCGGATATGCATTAAGACAACGGCGGCTCCGTAGCGGTGAATCATTTTAAGCAGGGCGCGGTCGGAGGATATCCCCATGATGTTATTGACAATGCTGGCCCCGGCATCAAGCGCATGACGGGCGACCGTGGGTTTATAGGTATCAACAGAGATCGGGACGGTGGCTTTCTGGGCGAGCGCTTTTATAACGGGAACGACCCTCGCAGTTTCTTCCTTGACGGAAACACGCATGGCTCCAGGCCGGGAAGATTCTCCGCCGATATCAATGATATCCGCCCCCTGCCGGATAAACGTTAGTGCTTTCCGGAGGGCCGGGGCGGTCCCGTCTCTCCTCCCTTGCAGGCATCCGTCCTGGCTGAAGGAGTCCGGCGTCACATTAATAATGCCCATGATCCGGGTTGCCTCCCCGAGATTCAGGGAATACCCCCGGGCCCGTAACAGGAATTTTTTTCTTCGCAGGATAGTTTTTTGCACGAAAAGCCGTTTAACTCATGTGTCCCTGCCGAGAGAGACGGGAGACCCGGAGCTATCTTCGGCTGGGTTTTGGACTGGGTTTTGTCCCTCGGGGGCTCCTTCGTCCTCCGGCGTCATTCCCAGCAATGTCCTTGTTTCATCGATCGTGATGACCTCTTTCTCGATGAGGGTTTTTGCGATCCGGTCCAGTTTGTCACGGTTTTCGGTTAATAACGTGCGCGCCCGTGTGTACGCTTCTTCCACGAGTGTCTGGATTTCATGGTCTATGTTTTTCGCGGTTTCTTCACTGTAATCACGCTGTTCAAAAAGATCCCGCCCCAGAAAATGATGCTGGGGGTTATGCCCGAAAGACAAACGTCCTAAATGAGAACTCATGCCATATTCACATACCATGGCCCTGGCGATCTGTGTCACGCGCTGGAGATCATTCGAAACCCCGGTGGTGGTGTCCTGGATCACGATTTCTTCCGCGACAAGCCCGCCCAGGAGAAGTGTCATCTGTCCTTTGAGTTCTTTTTTGTTCAGATAATGGCGGTCCTCTTTGGGCGGGGTCAGGGTGTAGCCTCCGGCCATGCCCCGGGGGATAATGGAAACTTTTGTAAAGGTGTCGACCTCATCAATGAGCAGGGAAAGGAGCGCGTGGCCGGCTTCATGGTAGGCGGTGATTTCTTTCTCTTTTTTAGAAACTGTCCGGCTCTTTTTTTCCGGCCCCATAGTCACCCGTTCGATGGCGGCGAGAAAATCATCCATTTCCACTTTTTCTTTATCTTTTCTGGCCGCCAGCAAGGCCGCTTCGTTGCAGACGTTGGCGAGGTCGGCTCCGGAAAAATAAACGGTTTGTTGAGCCAGCCGTTCAAAGTTAACCTTCTCATCCACCTTGATATCCCGCGTATGGACTTTCAGAATGCCTTCCCGGCCTTTGATATCCGGAAGGGCCACGACGATCTGGCGGTCAAACCTCCCGGGGCGCAACAAAGCCGGATCCAGGGTGTCGGGACGGTTGGTCGCCGCGATAATAATAACCCCGCTCTGGGTATTAAATCCGTCCATTTCAACCAAAAGGGCGTTTAATGTCTGTTCCCTTTCATCGTTCCCTCCGCCTATCCCGGCAAAACGCTGACGTCCCACGGCGTCAATTTCGTCGATAAAAACAATCGCCCCTTTCCCGGAACTCAAGGAGGCTTTGCGGGCCTGGTCGAACAAGTCCCGGACCCGGGAGGCGCCTACCCCGACAAACATTTCGACGAAATCCGATCCGCTTAAAGAAAAGAACGGCACCCCTGCTTCCCCGGCCACCGCCTTTGCCAAGAGGGTCTTCCCTGTCCCGGGATGTCCGACGAGTAAAACCCCTTTGGGGATTTTCCCGCCCAGCCGTTGGAATTTACGGGGCTCTTTCAGGAATTCAATCACCTCCTGCAATTCCTCTTTGGCTTCGTCCACTCCGGCGACATCTTTAAAGGTGATGTTCATCCCGCTTTTGGTGCTCAGCCTTGCCCGGGATTTCCCAAAGGACCAGATTTTATTTCCCATCTGGCTGCCCCGGTAGGAAATAAACCAGATAAAAAGAATGATAATCAGGATCGGTAACAGCGACAGGATCATCTGGCTCCAGAAAGTCTGGGCCGGTTTAACCTGGACGTCCGGGACATTGGAACGCATAAGGTCCAGGATGGTTTCATCTTTGCTGGGAATGTTCAGCCGGAATTCCGTGCCGTCCTGATACGTCCCTTTGACGACGTTCTCCGGCCCTTCGATCAGCTCTACTTTCTTGATGCGTCCGGTTTGAGGATTCTCTTTTAAAATTTTAAAAAAAGTGCTGTAGGCTAATGGTTCGGGGACTTTAAATTTATTGACCGATTCGGTTTGGCTCATGAGCAGAAGCAGGACAAAGCCGATCATGAGCAAAAACAGGATGTTATTATTGGGAGGACGGTTTTTCCCTCGGTGGGGTGCCGGGCGGACCGGCCGTTTCAGATTGGGACGTTTATAGTTCTGCATGTTTCCTCACAATCCTGATAATAAAATTTTTAGTATTATAACTGATTGCGATAGACTTTCAAGAGTTTCTTCTTTTGAGAATAATGTCGGCGGCTTCCTTCCGCACCAGGATCCCGTTAGGCAGATGAACCGACGCCCCTTTTTTGCGGTTTATGAGTAAGTCTTCCATTTCCTGCGTGTGTTTGAGTGTTAAGCGGGTCAGGTCCCCCTGGAGTGTTTCATAGGCCAGCCGTAAGACGATTCTTTGCAGGCTGGGATGCAGAAGGGCCAGTTTTTTTTGATGGAGTGTGACCGTCCCTTCCGGGGCTCCGGGCCGGAGGACTTTTTTAAGGCATTGCCGGCCGCTTTCCAGGAGGCAGTCGTAGTCTTCTGCGCAAAGGCTGGCAAGCTGGAACAAGAGTTCTTTAATTTTGGGCTGATAATTTTTTTCTATATAAGGAAGGAGTTTGTTCCGGATTGCGTTACGGAAATAATAGGCATCTTGATTGGTGGAGTCTTCCCGGTATTGTATTCTATGCGCCCGCAGGTACTGCAAAATATCCTTTTTGGAGACATTGTAAAAAGGCCGGATAATGGTTAAAGAATTCAGCCCGGTTTCCGGCGGGATCCCTCTCAAGCCCTGCAGCCCGGCTCCCCGTAAAATATGCATGAGGACAGTTTCCGCGCAGTCATCCCGGTGATGCGCGAGGACGACTTTATCGGCCTGATGCTTTTTCGTGAGGCGCGCCAGATGGCGTAAGCGCGCCTGCCTGGCGTTTTCTTCGAGGGAACTTTGGTCTTTGGTGCGTTGGATGGTCAGGCGGACAGATTGACAGGGGACATTCAAGGCTCGGCAAAACTGCCCGACAAATTTTTCGTCGCTGGAAGCGTCATCCCGCAACTGGTGGTTAAAATGCACGGCCAGGATCTGAAACGCCAAAAGATGCCGGAGGCGGCTTAAGACGTGCAGCAGGGCTATGGAGTCGCTGCCTCCGGAAACTCCGATTAACAGCGTGTCCCCCTTCCGGACCAGGTGTTTTCGAATGATGTTTGTTTTGACCTGTGAGGTGATGTCCGTCATAAATAATGATCCTCGGGGTTCAGAATCGATTAAGCCACTTGCTGCCGGCGACCGCGATCCCGATCATGAGTAAGAGAACGACCAAGAGGAGGATGCTTACCCATAGAATTTTATTCACCCAGGAGTCCCCTCTTTTCCGCCCGGGCGTCCCGATACGCTTCCCGGAGTTCCCCGGCATATTTGAAATTTGGCGGTTGTATATGCAGGTGGGCAAATCCTTGCCGGACAATTTCGGCATTCACGAAACGCCGGCCTTCGGCTAAGAAAACGTAAGCAAGATCCGTCTCGGATTCATCCTTCTTTCGGATATCGAATTCCAGGGTGATCCTTTTCCCGATGAGTAACGTGCGGACAAAATCAAGGGCGCGTTCTTCCAGGGATATCTCCGGCGAAGGTTCTTTCGTGATGAATCCGTATTGGTCACGGACAATTTTTTTTTGCCGGGGCGGTTCCGGGGATTTAATCCCGATCAGTTTAATTTTATCTTTGTGGTCCAGGATGATCGTGTCGGCGGATATGATTCCCGTTACCATGCGTTCTTTTCCCGGCTCGTTCAAGAACTGAATTTCCTCCGCCGCCGGAAGGGGCGAAGAAAAAAAACATGCCGCCAACCATAAGACTCCAATTTTTTTAATGGGTTTTAACATGAAACGGCGGCAATAAAACCCGGACAGGAACATAGACGTTTATGAGGAACTATGCCGGGCGGGCTGATGAAGCTCGGTAAAATAATCAATGGAACGGTTAAACGTCTTTTCTGCCTCTGCCGGGAAGAAACAGGCGGGAATTTGCCCTTTTTTTCTGTGGTAGCGAACACACTCACAGCAAATCCCGGCTTTATCGCACCCTGTATAGGTACAGTTACAGCCTTCCATGTTCATAGATTTGTTAGGGCATTTCATCGCGATGTCCCCTTCAAAAGATATCATAAACTTTAAAGGCTTGGATCGTCAATGATAATCTTAGGCCCGCTGTTTTTTAAAAAGAATTCCGGCACGCGGCCGTCGCCAGAAAAAGCCATATAGCAGCGTCCCCCCCAGCAGAGAAAGCGTCTGCGGTTCTGGCACGGGGTTAACATGGAACACCGTGACATAATCGATTTCATAAAGGTAGTCTATGTTTTCCTGGAGGCTTGGGGAGGCCTGAAGGCCGGAATTATAGGCCAGGGCCCATTCCGGACCCGGCACCCAGATGTTGAGGCGCATGTTCAGCGGGTGGTTTGGTATATCCCTGTTAGCTTCGAACACCCGGACGTCATTGACGT
>ENA-UPTA01002982-UPTA01002982.1-activated-sludge-metagenome-genome-assembly--contig:-NODE-2982-length-17003-cov-9.952502_pt1 | contig 17003 bp, 19 predicted proteins | sample MGYA00238184_ERZ773361 | MGnify/ENA primary metagenome ERZ773361 (study PRJEB29100, sample SAMN05720205) | activated sludge metagenome | isolation source: anaerobic digester from wastewater...
GGAAGTCGTGGGGTGAAGGTGGTTGTCACCCTATCGTGTGGGGGTGAGGACTACGAGGTATCTCGGTACCGGAAGTACCCCGTTCTGGGTACGGGGGTATCGCTACGGAAAGTGTCCGGTGTTCCTGTAGACCTGTCCTGCACGACGGCAGCGGAGACGAATAAGAAGATTCTTGCAGAGCTAGGCTTGTCGTGGGACATCTTCTGCCTGACTACGTTCTTCGGTCAAGGTCTCGTAGACAGGTTCACGGCTCTTCCCGACTCGGAAAAGAAGAGGCTCTTTGAATCCATCCTTGGATTGGATGCCTACGACGAGCTACGAACCAGGGTTGCAGCTACCCGCAAGGCAGAGGGGTTGGAAATCCAAGGGCTATCCTCTAAGCAATCCCACTTAGAGAGCCTTGTGGAAACCACCGAGGGGATGCTACAGAGCGCGAAAGAGGCTGCGGTGGCAGCTAGGGACGCTGCGATAGAAGAGTCGTCCAACATAACAAAATCGCTAGCAACCCTCCGGGACTCCCTGGCCTCCAAAGAGTTTAGCTTGTCTACGGTGAGAGGGTACATCGAGGAATTAGAGGCGGAGAAGAGGCAAGAGTCGGAGTCGTTCGTTTCCAAGTTTGATTCCGCTCTTGCTGCGAGGGCTTCCCTTTCCTCCGTTGTGGAGACTTTAGCGGCAACACAGGAGAGGCTTCACGCCGCCAAGTCGAAGCTGTCCGACCTGTGCGAGGATTTTGGTTCCCTCTCCTCCGCCTGTCCAACTTGCGGGGGTCCGCTTAGCAGAGAGCGCCTAGAGGAGATCCGCTCTGCACACAGGGCGAAGCTCCAGGGAGCAAAAAAGAATTTCGAGTCCCTGTCCGCAGAGGTAGCCAAGCTCCTGGAAAGGAAATCTGCGCTGGAATCCGACTCCTCTGCCATGAAGGACTCTGATTCCGCAGGGCACAAGAAGCTCATTGCGAAGCTGGACGGTGAGATTGCCACCAGCAGAACACTTGCTGACGCAGCAGCTTCCGAAGTCCGGGACTTGCAGTCCAAGGTTTCGACCTTTGAGGCAAGATACGCTTACCTACAGGGTAAGGATTTCTTTGCCGACTTGGCCCCCCTAGAATCCAACCTAGCCAAGATCCGTGCTGACTTGGACGGGTGCGTTTCGGCTGGTGCCAAGATCGCCTCACGGATCAAGGTGTTGGATTCCTGCCTGTTGGCCCTTGACCCGAAGGGGGTAAGAGCCTATCTCCTGGACGGTGCTGTGTGTGAGGTGAACCACCACCTAGATTCGGTGTCGCAAGCCCTGTTTGGCCGTGATTTCGGGGTACGCATCTCTACCACAACGTCTAAGAAGTCGGGTGAGGAGACGAACGCATTCTCCCTAGCGTTTTCTACCGCTGGAGGCTCATACACGACCGCATCCGGGGGAGAGCGGCGAAAGGCTGATCTAGCTGTTCACTTGGCCTTGCGAGCGTTCGTTCGCTCTCAGGGGAGGGGGGCTACGAATATCCTTGTGGCCGACGAGGTTCTGGACACGCTGGATTCCGTATCGTCCTCTTCCGTCGTTTCGATCCTAGAGGACTGCGCGTCAGACGGGACATCTGTGTTTCTGGTTTCCCACTCCCCGCTCATCGCTTCTCTGGCTTCACAGTCACTTTCCGTCACGAAGAGTAACGGTATTTCCTCCCTCTTGACAAAATGACGCAGTTGTGTTATCCATATTTTTGGAGAGGCAGCATCGTGGTGACACAGCTTGTCAACGTACAACCGACTTATCCACTCCCCGTACCGTCGGGAGGCGGCTGGAGTAGCGTTTCAGAACCTAATCGAGCACCCGAAAGACCCTAAGTGTGTAGAGGAGGCGATCAACGTATCATTTCCTGTCATCGGGGCTGTGCTGAGGTCGCACTTCCGGTGGCTCGACAAGAAATCGGAGGCTTACGAGGAAAGCGTTTCGTCCTGTGTCTACAGGCTATACCTCCTGTTCCTGTCCGACCGCTTCTACACGAGGTTCTACATCAACCCGGAGTCACAGTTCGCGTACCTGTACCAAGTTTGCAAGTACGAGATCATTTCCGTGATTTCCAAGTTGGCAAGAGAGCAGCAACGGGGGCTCCCGATCCCACAAGCTCTCCTAAACCTTGACACCTCCGAGGCCGGTATCTGGTACAGGATCTACCTAAAAGAGATCCCCGCAGAGGTCTACAGGAACGTCAAGGGGAGGATTCGATTCACGGGCAAAGAGGGTGACCTCTGTGACTTCATTGCCGTGTCCCTCATTGAGGGTAGGGGGATTCCCGTGGTCCTGATTCGGCAGAAGTGGGGGACAACGAACCTCCGATTCTTCACGGACTACGTTCGCGTTCTGATTCGTTCCGTCTTGGTCGGCATGAGAAAGGATATCGAGGCGATCCCAACCGTTCTGGAGGCAGAGGAGGCGGGGGCAATGGAAGCCACGGCGCAAGAGCTTTACGGGGGCGAGCTTTCGTTCGCTTCCGATTCTTTGGATTCTTGGTACGCGGATTAGGGGAGCTTATGCTAGGGCACAGCAAAATCCAGGGCGACGTTGCCAACGTATTCAGGTTACTCCCCTCCCCCGTCTCCCCCGTCGAAGAGATGTACGAGCCTTTGCTCATGTACCTCTCCCGGTATGAATCTCTCATTGCCCTTGTCCGAGTCGTGGGGCGCGGGAACCTATTCAATTTCTTGGATATCTTCTGTGGGCAGCAGATAAAAGTACCCAAGCTCTCCGATTTCGACGCAGGGGACGACTGCCTCACCTACACGCTTCTCCCCGAGGTTGCTCTCGTGTTCGGGGATCATGTCCTGGAGCGGTTCATTTCGGAGTTTGCTGGTAAGGTGGTAAAGATTCCACCGTCCCAGATTGTCCGGTCATCCGTTCGGGACGTTGACGTTTACTTGCAGATGCGCTCTAGGAGGGTTTCTACGGTCGGGAAGTTAGCTGCCCACTACGGGGTTTCCAAGGCAGAGGTTTGGTGGCTCTACAGGCGCGTAGCGCAGTCTCTCGGGACACTCTACGAAGAGGAAGAGCTACGGAAAGCCTACGCAGAAGATTCAGAGGAGTCCGCCCATGTCGGATGAGTCCCAATGCCCAACCCCACCGCCCCAACCGTCACCCCTTGTGGCAATGTCCCGTCGCTCCAAGGACGAGCTAGATGCTGCCCTGGAGATCGTAGCGGACTGGGTTCTCGACCGGGCTCATGGTAGGCTAGAGCAAGATATCGAGGATACCGTGGCGGCGGTTATTCGTGACCACGCGATGAGATTGAGGATTGCGCTAGTCGGATTATCGAAGAGGAAAGTGTTGAACCTCATGGAGCTTTCCTCCGACCTGGATACCCTGGAGGAGCATTTCCGTAAGGTAGACCTGTCAAAGACCCCCTTGTCAACCGTTGTGAAAATGTACAACGCCCTCCATGCTCGTGAGTCCAGTATCATGGAGCAGGTTGCCGAGGTGGCGGAGAGTGGCTACCCAACCAAGATCGAAACATCACGATTCCGGGAGGCTGAAAAAGCCAAGCTACAGGAGATGGGGGTTCTCGACTTGGCACCCTCGCAGAGAGAGCGTGTCCGCTCACTAGTCTCCTCTATCCGTGACCACCTTGCGAAGAGCGGGGCCAAGCTATCCCCCGATGGAACCTTTGTTGAACCAAATTCTTGAATCCCTAACCGAGGAGGACAGGTTAGCCCTGCAAGAGCTTTCTCCGGCGGAGCGGGATCTTGTCTTGCGGAGCCTAGCCGACTCTTCGGTCAGGGTTGCGCTGACAGCGGCGGATTATAAAATCCCACCCGTCTCACCAAGGGAGTTCTTCTCGTCTACCTACTACATCGGTGACAGGGTTTGGAACGACGAGACGAGTACGGGCCTTTACCCCCTCTGGTTAGACGAGCTTTGCTACGTTCTTGACCCGTCCAACAAGGTTTACGAGTGGATTCTGTCGGGTAGCCTTGGGGCGGGGAAAACCACCGCCGCCCTCCTGTGCCTCATGTACTGGCTCTACAAGCTGACCTGTCTCCGAGACCCCCACCGTTACTTGGGGTTGATGGCAAACGAGAGCATTGATTTCTTCTTCTTCAACGTGACACTCTACGCTGTAGAGGACAACGCACTCGGAAGGTTTGAGAACTTCGTCAACACGAGCCCCTACTTCCGGGAAATCTTTCCAGAGGACAGGCGGAGGAAGGCCAAATCCGTCCAACGGTTTGGGGGGCTGGAGAAAGAGTACAAGCTGTCCTACCCACCTTACTTTTCGGTTATCGGCGGGACGGGTACACAGCACCAGATTGGACGAAACATCGTTTGCTCGATGCTGGACGAGGCGAACTTCGCACAGAGGTCGGTGAAGGACGGAGCTAGGTTCCGCTACGATGCCCTGTCGAAGGCGTACCAGATGTACACCTCCCTGAAAAACCGAATCGAGTCCCGGTTCCTTTCTGACGGTCAGGTCATCGGGTTGCTTCTTCTCATTTCGTCTGCGGGTTCGTCTTACGATTTCCTAGAGCAGCACAAGTCCAAGGTTCGCCACGACCCCCATGTCCATATCAGCGAGTTCTCTCGGTGGGAGGTGTCACCCTGGAAATACTCGTCCAAGACCTTCCCCGTTTTCGTGGGAGGAAAGACCAGCAACTCTAGGGTTTTGAAGGATGGGGAGGAGGTTCCGAGTGGTGGAAAGGTTATCCATGTTCCTCTCGACTTCCGCCGCTCGTTTGAGCAGGATCTACCCCTGGCTCTGAAAGACGTTGCTGGTATCCCGTCGGATGTTTCAAGCCCACTCCTCCCAATCCGAGAGCAGATTCTTGACACGATTGACCCGACCAGAAAGCACCCGTTCTCTGAGGTGGCACCCGTAATCGGGCACCTGTCCTCTAACCTTGATGCTTTAGCCAAGCTACTTCTGCCGGAGGAGCTTGCGGTGTGGAGTGGGGGTATTTTGGTGCCCAAGCACTACAGGAGTGCCCTCCGCCACGTTCACGTTGACCTTGGGCTGACAGAGGACTCCGCCGGGTTAGCGATGGGGTGTATTAGCGGTTTGAAAACGGGCAGGGTAGAGGATTCGGAGGGCAGGTACACCAACGCGATGGCTCCCGTGGTATGGATGGATTTCATGCTCCGCATTGACCCACCGCAGAAGCCAGAACAGATTTCGATTGAGTCCATCCATTACCTTCTCCGGTACCTACGGGACGTTCTTCACTTCCACTTTGGCTCGATCACGTTTGACGGGTTCCAGTCAGCGTCCGTCATCCAGCTTCTCCAAAACGAGTTCATGGCAAAGACCTCCCGGTCATCCAGAGAGTACGCCCCCATGACGACCGGGGATGGTTACCCGCAAGTAAAAGTTTTGTCCGTAGACAAGAAGCCGGAGCCCTACAAGGCCCTGAGAATGACGATCATGGAAAACCGCATGGTTCGGTATGCCTACGAACCATTTGACTCAGAGGTCGGGCTTCTCCAGGTTGACCTAACGTCCGGTAAAGTTGACCATCTTCCTGGACTTTGCTTTGTCGGGGAAACCAGAATTCCACTTCTCGACGGAACGTGCCCGGAGATCAAAGACCTTGTAGGCAGGGATGTATGGGTCTATTCCACAGACAGCAGCGGCAAAGCGGTACCCGCGAGAGCATTTGGTTTGTTGTCCGGGTACGCTCAGGACTTTGTTGATGTAGAGTTAGACACGGGGGCCGTGGTGAGGTGTACCCCTACGCACCCGTGGCGGTTACGGAACGGGGACTACAAGCAAGCAAAAGACCTGAGACCCGGTGTGGACAGACTTATGCCGGTAACCCGAGAGTGGCCAAAGAACGGCGGTTACGAATTTATTGGGGACGTTACCGGGGTACGAATGCCAACTCACAGAATGGTTTACTCTAACCTATACGGGGACATTCCAGAGGGCTTTGTGGTTCACCATGTAAACCACGTAAAAACAGACAATTCTCCTGGGAACCTAGTGCTTGTTGCGAAGGCAGACCACTCTAAGCACCACGCTGACTTACGGCACGCTAACGATTCGGGGGGTTATCGGAGGGCTTTGTCGGAGGGTACTAGGCGGTTCAATACCTCCACCCGTGGCAGGGAGCTACACTCACAGCATCTTAAGCTACTGAATGCTTCTACGAGTCGGGAGGAGTGGTTGCGAAGGGCTCGTATTAGGGAATCCTTCCGGTCGGACATCACTATTGACAGTTTGCTTTCGGTAGTCACCGACCCGGAGGCCACTAACGCAAACGCAGTATCCAAGATTTTAGGTTGTGGTAGGAACGTGGTTATCCGCGTGCTTAGGGAGTCCGGGTACGCATCTTGGGCGGAGTTCTCGGGTAATCGAGAGCCCATAACACGGTCACGGTCAGGGAATCATCGTGTTAGGGCTGTCCACCCGGTACACCTTAGCGTTGCTGTGCCTATTTACGATTTAACCGTTCCTGAGTACGATAACTTTGTTCTTCCTTGTGGCGCGGTGGTTCACAACTCGAAGGACGTTTCAGATGCCGTAGCGGGGGTTGTGTACCATTGCCACGACCAGCTACGCAGATACGGGAACCATGATATCCTAGAGGCATTAGCGAAGCCTTCTGATCCCCGAGAGGCGGTAAAGAGGCTACCTGTCGTACCCGTTGTGGGCAGCGTGCAGGAGGATGACATGATCGGCGGAGACTACAAGATATGGTGAGATTCGGGCTCCAAGTGGCCGTAGTCCCTTACTCACCCACAGTATAGCGTGAGGAGGCACCCTGTGGCAAAAAAGAAAACCTCTATCCTGAGTGGGTTGCTCGATCTAGTTAACCTGTCCCAAGAGGAAGTCCTAACGCAGCGACTCGTGACGGGTGGGGAGTCTTTGACCTCTCTCGCCTCTTCCATGTACAAGTCGTGGTTCTCCATGCTGAGCGCCACCCCATTCCAGGACCGCCGCGTCAAGTACAGGGATGCGGACTCTATGGACACCTATGCAGACATCTGCACGGCGCTCGACTTGTATGCTACGGAGGCGACACAGCCTTCCCAAGAGACGGGGATGATTGTGGACGTAAGCTCCCCCGATGCCAAGGTGGAGGAGGAGCTACAGGAACTTTTCTCCAAAATCCGAATCGAATCCCTCGCTTGGGGCCTTACCAGGGCCATTGCCAAGTATGGGGACTACTTCGCCTACTTGATCTTCGACAAGGACGGCGGTATTGCCGACTGGCAGTTCTGCCACCCGATCAAGGTGAACAGGGTACACGACCCCCTGGAGGCCCACAAACTCATCGGGTACCAGTATTCCAGCGAGACAACCGGGTACGACACGAACTACCCCGTGTCGGAGATGCCCCTGACCGGGGCGTTTGAGCGGGAGAACTTTGACCCCTGGGAGTGGGTACACTTTTCGATCCAAGGGAGTAACCTGAATAGCCCCTATGGTCAGTCCCTCATCGAGGGCGCACGGCACACCTGGAAACAGTTAGAGATGATGGAAACCGCCTTGGCGATTTACCGCCTCCACCGGGCAGGTACGCAGCGGGTCTACTACGTGGACGTAGGTACCGCCGCTGCCGACGAGGCGAAACAGATCGTAGAGTCGTGGAGGAGGGCTCTGAAGAGCCGTAACTACCTCCAGGTGGAGTCAAGGGAGGGGGACATGGGGGAGGACCAGCATCAGACCTCCGCCTTTGCCGAGTACCTGTCCAAGTACAACCCACTATCTCTCATTGACGACATCTTCTGGCCTGTCCGGGAGGGGACCACCTTAAACCGTGTCGAGAACTTGAACTCCGACGTTGACGTTCGGGCGGTGGCCGACGTAGACCACTTCAAGCAAAAGCTCCGGGTGGCTCTAGGGGTCCCCAAGGCATACCTTGACGGGGAGATCCAGGGGTGGAATGCCTCAAAGGCACTCGCTCAACAGGATATGCAGTTTGCCAAGCGTGTGGAGAGGGTTCAAACGGCAGTCCGGGACGGCCTAGACCGCCTATGCAGGATTCACCTTGCTTCCTCTGGGATGGGGGAGAAGGCAGCGGAAGTCGAGTTTGAGATCGTCCTACAGCCCGCGTCCAACTTGCTGGAGATCCAGCGCCTAGAGGTGCTTACACAGCGTCAGAACATCGCTAACGTGATGATGAACCTGACCAAGACCTTCGGGTTTGATGAGAACCTGTGGAGCGATTACGTCCTACTCCACGTTATGGGGTTCTCTAAGTCCTTCATTCGGAAGTACAAGAAGCGTATCCCCATTGTGCAGCTTCCACCGCCCCCCAAGCCTGTAGAGTTGGGAGACCCTATGGACTCCGTTGGGCTGGAAGCGTTTACTAGCACCTCCACGGGGGCCAAGTCAACCGCCACTCCCACGGACATCGGACTGGAGGAGGACTACCAGATCCAGCGGGCTCGCGCTCGCGTTCGTGAGCTTCGTCGCTCTCGTGGCCTCCCCCTTCCAAACTCTCCCGGAGGGTTTCTCGTGGAGGACGACGAGAACTGATTAGGGGGAATCCGCCAACGCTCTCAGTCCCGAGCCCTGTATAGAGGGGAACCCATCTCTCTATAAGGGGGTCGTGTGACGGAGACTAGGGACTTGCTTACTCGTAGCGAGGCGGACACGGTATTTGGTTCCGTTTCCACCGGACTTGAACACCTACGGGCACTTGTGGTAGAGTTGCTAAAGCGGCTGGATACGCTGGAGCATACTTCCGCTGTCCGTGGGTCCGCTGTAGACGAAATCAGGAGGGAATTTCTGCATATGGCGGAAACCGTAGATGAACTCTACAAGATCGTGGTTGCAGGGAACGGACAAAAGCCCTTGATGACCAAGATTGAGGGTATAGAGGCCAGGATTACCTCTCTCCGTGAACACGGCAAGCGGGGCGACGACTCCGGGCACAGCGGGAACACCTTAGCGAATTTTTTTGACCACGAGAGGGGCAGGGAAGTGGAGCGGGTCAGAATCCGTTCGGATTTTTTTCGGTCCATTCTTGCCCCGGCGATTCCAGGTCTCCTCGCTCTGTTATTCGTCCTCGCTGGTAACTGTAGCGGGTTCAAGTTCCCGCCCCCCTCTTCCAATCCCCCCGCACAATCCTCGTCAGGGGTGACGCCCTAATGGCGAAGAAATCCACTCCAAAGCCAGCGTCGGGTACTTACACGGTCATAGAGGATAACGTATACCGACGCAGGATCTATATGTTCATAGGTAGCCGGAGCGAATTGAAAGCCCACTTGAAGGAACTGTGGCCCGGAGGGAAGGCTGTCAAGGCGGTTGCTTCGGAGGACGTACTCGGGCAGATGTTCCACTTCCGGTGGGAGTTTGCGCGAGGGGTAAAAACTCGTGTATACTACATCTGGTCAGTCAAGTTTGACGACTCTGAGGAGGACATAGGTACCCTGGCTCACGAGGCGTTCCACGTTGCTTGCGAGATCCTAAACGATCTTGGGGTGGACACTAGCGACTCGGACGGATCGGAGAGTATCGCGTACTACTTCGAGAGCATCTTTATGCAGTCTTTAGCGTTTGCTCGGAAGCAACTCCTCGAAGTAACGGAACCCAAAGAGCAGTAGGCGCTAGGAGAACCGAATGCAGAGAACCCCAGGACTGAAAGAGTGCGTAGAAGCCATGCGCGTGTGCCCAACACAGGCTGAGGCAGCTAGGATGTTAGGTGTCAGCAGACACACCTTGTACCGCATCCTCCGTCGCACCCGTCCAGAGGAAGAGAAGCTAACAAGGCTAGAAGAACACTCGCTAAAAAAGCAGAATCAGGCACTCCGCCGTGATCTTACCGCAGCCCTAGAGGACGCGGAAAGGTCGAAGAGGTTGGCGGATGTAGTAGCCAAAGCCCTCGACCCAGATACCCATAACCTTGGCAAAGTCCCCGATTGGGTAGCATCCAAAACCCCGAAGGGGGTGGACTCTGAAGCCGTTTCCGCATTCATGCTTTCCGACCTCCATTTTGGGGAGGTAATCAACCCCGCAGCGATTGACGGGTTGAACTCCTACAACATGACGATTGGGGAGATGCGGATTGGGAAGTTTTTCGACAACGCGATCCGGCTCCACCGTGACTTCTTCCCCAACCTCGACTTTCGGGGGATGGTGCAGTTCTGGCTCGGGGACTTCATATCCGGGGACATCCACGAGGAGCTAGCGAAAACGAACGAGAAGGAGGCCATCGAGACCGTCCTCATCCTGAGTGGCCTACTGTCTCACGGGTTGCGGAAGATGTTGAACGAGCTAGACGGTACCCCTGTCCATATCGCAGCCGTGGTAGGAAACCACGGTAGGACGACGAAGAAACCGGCACACAAGAACAAAGTAACGTCGTCGTTTGACTGGCTTGTTTACAAGATGGTGCAGCGCGAGTTTGCCGGAGACGACAGGGTGACGTTTGCTATCTCCGAGGGGAGCGACATCCGGGTTCGCGTCCTAAACACCACGTTCCTGGCAACGCATGGTGACCAGTTCAAAGGCGGAAGTGGCATTTCCGCACAGGTGTTTCCTCTCTTGCTAGGGGATCACAGGAAGCGGAAGCGATCTATCTCTACGGGGACCCCTTACGATTGGATGCTGTGTGGGCATTTCCATAGGTACCTTCCAGGCGTTTCCGGTGTTATGGCGAACGGTTCTGTGTGTGGGTACAACGAATTCGCCGCCAGCCACAACTTCGACTACGAGCCCCCGCTCCAATCGTTCTTCGTCGTAGACTCCGATCACGGGGTTACCTTCCGAACAGGCATTCACCTGGAGTCGCCCGAAGAGGGGTGGCGAACCCAGAAAGAGGTTGACTTTTTCTCAGGTAAGTGATAGGCTTTCTCTTATAGGAGGACGTACCTATGAGCGTAGCCAGGGCGACGAAGGGTAAATTTCGGTGCGGCGACACGGTTCGGTGGAGGTCACAGTCGGGTGGAATCATTCGTTTGAAAGAGGGTGTCGTCGTTTCTGAGAACCAGTTCTTCCGGCTGTGGGAGAAGGGCATCGTGAAGCCCCTGTTCCGACCTCACGAGTCCCCCGGCAGAAAACTCTATGTAGCCGTGTCCCAAGAAGGGGGAGGGCGTCTCCGTGTTTACCGACCGAGACCAGAACTGCTAGAGAAAGTGTTCTAGGGGGCGTGTGTACAAGAACGAATTCTTGCGGGTACTCGCACAGAGGTTGGCTCTTGACCTCAGAGAAGAGCTAGGCACAAAGGTTTCCGTAGCTACCGCGTCCAAGGTTCTTGGGAGCGTTCTGACCTCCGTTGTCGAGGTGGTTTCGTCGGGGGATGAGGCGAAGATGATGCCTCTTGGGAGGTTCTACCCCAAGCTAATCCGGCGAAGGGGTAAGCCCCTGAATGTCAAACTCGGGTTCTCTTCCTACCCGCAGCTTGACACCTACCTGACACACGCTCTCCAGTCGAGGATTGACCGCGTGTTCCCGGACGAGGGGAAATGAACCACTTCCAGCGCATCCTGGAGTCCGCAGAGCTAGCGGAGGCAGAGTACGGGAACAAGAGTCTCGGCTCGTTCGCTGACTACACAGACGCGGACTTCCCAGGGGAGCTTAGGCCGTCGGGTAAGCCTGACCCCGAAGAGAAGAAACGGGCAGAGCGGGCCTACAAGTCGCTTCGTGGTAGGTACCGCTCCGACCTATCGAAGGTCATCTCATCCTACCTCAGCAAAGAGAAGAAATACCGGGAAGCCATCAACGCTGGTCTTGACGTAATGGACAAGGCGTTCGTAGACGCTTTCATTTTCGGGATGCGGGCACAGGCAGCAAAGAAGGGTGTCTCCGCCAAGTTCGACCTCGCTGACCAGCACTACAGGTGGATTCTCTCCGCCTCAGAGGAAGAGGGCCGGTACTTCGAGGACTTCCTAAAAGACCTCCGGTACAAGAGGGACTTGCGCCCCGGATCTATGGATTGGGAGCAGAGGGTGGAGCTTTACGCAAAGACCCTAGACAGCGTGTTTGACGCTGGTAGGGTAGCTGCCCTGGCTCTCGCGGACAACATCGTCATCTATTGGGTAGTCAATCCAGAGGCCGAGTCCTGTAACGGGTGTCTCCTGCTAGAGGAAAAGAGCCCATTCACCCCGGACAACCTCCCCTGTACACCACGGGACGGAGCTACCGAGTGTTTGTGCATACTCTCCCCTGATTCCAGGGTGTTGACTTCAACCGGGTGGGTAGCTATCTCTGACGTTATGGTTGGGGATTACGTGGTTACCCACACGGGCAGACTGTCCAAGGTCACCGCAACGCCATCATCCCTCTTGTACGATCCAGAGGTTGTCAGGTTCCGTGCCCCTACGGGTGCGGAGATCATTTGCACTAGAGACCATCTGTGGTTATCCGAAGATGGTTGGACAAGCATTGACAAATCCGAATTGCTGGTTTACGCACCTACGTTGCGGTCTGGATTTCCTTGGGTTCTTCAGGGAGGGACGTACACCCCGGAAGTTCTGTTCATGGGCGTGTTACAGGGGAAAAAGACCCGATACGACCTGACAGTCGAGGGGGAGCATTCCTTCATTCTGGAGGGAGTCGCGTCCCACAATTCCAACTGCCGCTGTAACTTGCTAGTCAAGAAGGTGTCCGCCGAAGAGTACGCTAAGGTGGAGTTTGACCAGCTACCAAAGGATGCCCTACTCTATCAGGTGAACCTGTTCAAACAAATGAAGTTGGGTACAAATCGCACTCGTAAGCGACGTTGACAAGATACCGCCTGTTGTGATAGTATGCTTTTGGGAGGTGAAGATGCGCGACTCTCAAAAGACGAAGGTGGACAGGTGGCAGAACGCTGCGTTTGGCAGCTACCTGAGAACGGACGCCCCAATCACAGCGGGTCAGGCCGTAACGATTTTGCAGGAGTCCCTTGTCCGTTACGGGTTCACGCCGCCACTTCGCGGAGCAATCAGCCTCCGCACCTACAAGATCAAGGTGCCGAAGTGCGACCCCGAGACGTTGGATTTCGAGATCCCGTCCAAGGCGATGACCCCGTTTGTCATCTTCCACGAGGCGGCGCACCTTCTTGCACACCTCATCACGAACCGGCACAAGCTGGAGGACTCGGCCCCGCACTCCCCCCTCTTCGTGACCGTGTTCTCGGACCTCCTGATTTACGGTTTGGGGCTGGACGCTGGCAGCGTGCTAGAGCCTCTTCGGGACCACCGCATCCGCTCCTACAACTACATCAAGTTCAAGGAAATCTGCCCGAGGCAGGCCACGACTTGCTTCCCCCTGCCGAGGGATTATTCCTCCCTCCCTGAGAACCTGCATGGTTGATATCCGTTCGTTCCTTCCCCTCGTTTCCCGCGAGCATCCGTCTCAGCTTGTCGTGGCGGTCGCTCAGGTGGGGAACCAGCTTTACTTGGGGTGGAACTCGTTTCGGCACGGGAGCAAGAAGGCGAGAACGATTCTCCCAGACGGAACCGTGTTTGATTCTCGCCACGCTGAGGATCATGTTCTGTCTCGGATTCCGAGGACGACGAACCCGAAGAGGGTAACCGTTTGGGTAGCTAGGTTCCTGAAGTCTGGTGGGCTTGGGATGGCTAGGCCGTGCCTCCGGTGCCAGATGAGGCTCGCCATTCGCGGAGTGTCCCCGAAGAGGGTATACTACACAGACGACAACGGGGGTTGGAAGCGCCTTGGGGCGTGGGACATGGACCCCGTAAAGAGGAGGGGCGTCATATGCCGACCGAAGAGCGCACAGCCGAAGTAACTACCTTGGAGTCCAATCTCCCGCCGGAGATTGCGGAGGCGTTCCGAGAGTACGCTCTCCGCCTTGCCAACGCTTTCAAGTCCCCGGAGGTAGTTCTCAGGAAGCTGGCGGAGTGGCTTCAGGAGAATCACGACTTCACCGACATGGGGTATTGGCTTGTAATGACAGGCTCCGACCCCGACTTCGATGAGGGCATTCGGGTTTCCATTTACAAGCGGCCTAAGTGGCGAGACTTGTCCCTTGGGCTTCTCATCGGACGGTCTACGTCGGGGTTCGATTTGCAGACGCCCCTCTACACTCACGGGGACGATTCAAACAGGACGATTCTCTCTGTTGGGGTCGGGGTCGTCTCCCCACACGAGGACTTTCTCCGCAAGTGGTACCCGGCACTCACCTGTTCGATTCGGTTCACGTTCGGAGGCTAGTATGATCGGCAAAGGGTACAGCTTCATGGACGATAGTGGTCGGGTGTTCCTCGTTCGCTGCCACAGGTGCGGGAAGGAAAACTACCTACCCGCAGTAGCCTCCGGCCAATGCGCGTGGTGCGGATTTTCTCCGGGGGTAGGGGAAGATCCGTCTCGTGCTGACATGGGGTCAGGTATGCCGCCGTCCGAATCCGAAAAGGGGGTACACCCGTGAAGAAGTTTTCCCTGGCATAGAGTTAAACCCTGAGTACGCGGATATGGCAAAAACCCGCTTGCAGGGGATTGACATACCGGAAGAGTCGGGGTAGTATGGTCTTGCCCGATGGGGCGGAAAGGGGAACGAAATGGCCAAGAACGACGCGAAGTGGGAAGCTCTCCTCCGGCAGGCAATGGAGGCGGCTCGGTACGCGGCCCTGGAGCAGTACGAGAAGCTGGTGGCCGCTGGCCCGGCTTACGACGTTCGGAATGCCGACCTCATCACGGGTGCGGCCTACGGCCCCTCTCTCGGCACCATGCTCGATCTCTGCGGGTTTGCGGGTGTCAAGATCCGCCCTGCCAATTCCAGCTTCGTTAGGTACCTTCGTTCTCAGGGGGTCGGGCGTAACGACTCCTACGAGGGGGGGGTACTGGGTTTCGGCTCAGACTCACCGGCAGGAAATCAGCGTCAACGAGGCTTGGGCTTCTGCCTTTGCCGAAGTCCTCCGGGCCGCTGGTATCGACGCTTGGATGGACTCTCGGCTTGACTGACTCCCAATCCAGCCCCAAGAGACAGGCGCGGAACCAACCGCGCTTTTCTCTTATAGGGGGGGGTTGACAGGTAGTAAAGGTTTTGGTAGTCTGGAGTCGAAGGGAGGAACGAGACATGGCAAACCAGACGATCTACGAAATGGTGACGGGGCGGATCATCGAACTGCTGGCCAAGGGGACGGCCCCCTGGCAGATGACCTGGAACCCCAAGCTGGGGCTCCCGCGCAACGCGGTGTCCAAGAAGCCCTACCGGGGAATCAACCCCTTCATGCTCGCTGCGGCTGGCTACTCCAGCCCCCTCTGGATCACCTACAAGCAGGCTCAGGAAGCCGGTGGCCATGTCAAGACGGGTGAGAAGGGCCACTTCGTCATCTTTTGGAAGTGGCTTGACGCTGCTGCCAAGGACTCCGACGGGAACGCGATCATCCGCTCTGACGGTTCCCCTCGCATGAAGAAGATCCCGTTCCTCCGCTACTTCACGGTGTTCAACGTGGAGCAGACGGAAGGGCTCCCGGAGTCCCTGACCGATCCAGGCAAGGTCGCTGACAACGCCCCTCTCCCGACTGCCGATTCGATCCTGGAGGGTTTCGAGAGCGCCCCCAAGATCGTCCACGGTGCGGCACAGGCTTCCTACTCTCCGTCGGCTGATACGGTCTATATGCCTGACCGGAACGCTTTCAACTCTTCGGAAGAGTATTACGCGACCCTCTTCCACGAGCTTGCCCACTCCACGGGCCACTCGTCCCGTCTGGATCGCGGCCTCTCCGGTGACAAGGCTCAGGGCTCCTACGGGAAGGAAGAACTGGTTGCGGAAATGACCGCCGCCTTCCTCTGTGCCCATTGCGGGATCGAGTCCACGATGGACAATAGCGCCAGCTACCTCGACGGGTGGTCGAAGTCCCTCCGGGGGGATGCCAAGCTGGTGGTCATGGCAGCAGCGGCGGCACAGAAGGCTTCGGACTGGATTCTCGGGATTCGTACCAAGGCGGCTTCGGAAGAGGAGTCGGAGGATATAACTGCTTATGAAAATCCAACAAAATCAAAAGAAATCGGTTAAAATCACTTGCTTTTTAACCCGAAATGTAGTATATTTAAGGAGTGAAATATGAAAGTAATCAAAGTGACCAAAGAGTATTTTCAGACAGAGGACGAGAAGGTTTATTTCTTCGAGCCTTTGGAAAAAGAAATATCCGTTGAGGATATGCAGAAGATTGTGGATGCAAACGAGAAATTAGTTAAGGAGATGAAAGATGGAAGTAAATAAAATTTATAATGAAAATTGCCTCGACACAATGGCTAAAATGCCTGATAAATTTGTGGACTTGGTAGTAACATCACCACCGTATAATATGCGAACACGTATAAGAAATGGACAATATACCACAAGAGAGAAACGCGAACATTTTAGTAAAAAGTATAAGTATTTTGACGATGCCTTACCAATAAATGATTTTTACGAATTTCATAGCAGCGTATTGACTGAACTATTGAGGGTATCAAAAATTGTTTGCTACAACTTTCAAATAGTAACTGGAAGCAAGGAAGCGTTTTTTAAAATCATTGGCGACTTTAACAAGGATATTAAAGACATTATCATTTGGGATAAAGGAAGTGGACAACCTGCAATGCACGGAATGGTTTTAAATAGTTGCTATGAAATGGTATTGATATTAGAAGATGATAAAAGAGCAGGCAGAGCAATACAAAACGCTAAATTCAAAAGAGGTGAAATGAATAACATTTTGAGAATTGGCAGAGGCAAAAAAGTATCTGATGTTCACGGTGCAATTTTTCCTGAACAATTACCTTTTGAATTGATAAACGCTTTTTCAGAAAAAGAAGCATTGATTTACGACCCTTTTATGGGAAGTGGAACTACTGGATTGGTAGCAAGTAAATTAGGTAGAAACTATATTGGAAGCGAAATATCTAAAGAATACTGTGAAATTGCAGAGAAGCGAATAAATGAAAATCTATAAAATCACAGAAGCAAGCGAATATCTTGGGATGTCAATTAACACACTCAAGACGCTTGCCAACAACGGGAAAATAAATTCTTTCAAAACTTCTGGTCAGCATAGGCGTTTTCGTCAAGATGATTTAGATGCTTATATGGGAGTTGAGAAAGAGAAGCAAGAAAAGTTGACTGTGATTTATGCAAGATGCTCAACAGCAA
>ENA-UPTA01002984-UPTA01002984.1-activated-sludge-metagenome-genome-assembly--contig:-NODE-2984-length-16992-cov-56.078585_pt1 | contig 16992 bp, 19 predicted proteins | sample MGYA00238184_ERZ773361 | MGnify/ENA primary metagenome ERZ773361 (study PRJEB29100, sample SAMN05720205) | activated sludge metagenome | isolation source: anaerobic digester from wastewater...
GAAATGCCACCCTGAACGTAGGAGCCGTTTTAACAGTCGGTGCCGCACAAGCAGCCGGAGCATATACCGGAACATTTGATGTAACCGTAGCTTACGAATAATAAAACGCTCCACAACACAAGACATATTTCCTCGGTCGCTCCTTCCGCATGGATGGAGCGTTCCGGGGAAAATTAAAAAAAAGAAAAATAAACAACCATGAAAAAGCTGATACTTCCCCTGATTTTTGCTCTGCTGTTCACCGGTTTCTCTGTAAACACCTTCGCAATTGATCCGGATCCCGTTATCACTGCAACCGCTACCGCCGAACTGGTCGAGGCTCTTGCTGCCTCTGAAGAAGCCCAGCTCAATTTTGGTCGTTTTACGGCCGGCACCAGTGGAGGGACCGTTGTTATTGCCAACACCGCTGCCGGAACCATGAATATTACCGGGACCGTATCCATTATAGGTGGCGGGAGCCCCAGTTCAGCAGCGTTTAACATTTCCGGACATGCCAACCAGGAAGTAACCATTACCCTGCCGGCCGACGGAGCTGTTAACCTTACCCATGCCACTACCACAGATGTAATGAACGTGGCCACATTTTCGGTTTCCGATGCAAGCCCCCTGCTGAATGCTTCAGGAGAAGCCACCGTATACGTGGGCGGGACACTCACTGTTCCCAACACCAGCATAGCCAGAGGCGTTTACACCGGAACCTATAACGTTACTTTCGCCTATCAGTAGAATCTGGTAAAGAGCCCAAAAAACACAACAAAACGCTTCTCCGTCTGAGAGAGGCGTTTTTTGATAAAAATTAACGTCTGGTAGCGACCTCTTTTTCAGTTGACCCGTTACATTTTAATTTTTTATTATATTTGTGGCTATTGTATACGAATAAATTAAGGGATCATGCATAAATCTGGAAAACTCGTTTTGTTGCTGGCATTATTCATTTTTACCGGCACCTTGATGCCCCGGGCCTTAGCCCAGGGGAATTTGCTGGTCACGCCGCGGCGTGTGGTGTTTGACGGATCCCGCAGGGTTATGGAATTGAATCTGGCCAACACAGGCCAGGACACAGCCCGTTATAATATTTCTTTCATTCAGTACAGAATGACCACAGAAGGGACTTTTGAAGAAATTACAGAACCCGATCCGGGTCAGTTTTTTGCCGATAAGCACCTTCGTTTTTTCCCGCGTTCAGTGACCCTGGCACCCAACGAAGCCCAGACGGTCCGTATGCAGGTGGTAGGAAGGGAAGGCATGGAACCGGGCGAATACCGTTCCCACGTTTATTTCAGGGCTGTTCCCAACGAAGTGGCCCTGGGTGAGGAAGATCCCAACAGGGATACCACCTCGGTAAGTGTCAGGCTGATACCCATTTTTGGGATTACCATCCCGGTGATCATCCGCGTGGGAGAATCGGCTACAGAGGTGTTCCTGTCTGACCTGGCCCTGGAAAAGGGAGAAAATGAAGCCCTGTTTCTGAAGATGACTTTCAACCGGTCAGGAAACATGTCTGTTTACGGGGACCTGAATGTAACCCACGTAGCGGCTAACGGTACGGAAACCCCGGTAGGCGTGGTCAACGGGATAGCCGTTTACACCCCAAATACCATCAGGAATTTCCGCATATTACTTGACAATCAGTCGGGGGTGGATTTTAAATCGGGCAAATTACTGATCACCTACACCGCCCAGTCAGACGTCAAGCCGGAAACATTCGCGACCGCACAACTGGAATTGCACTGAATCCCTTGTTAACCAGGTTTTATGAGATTTAAATACATATTGCCGGTTTTTCTGGCCCTGTTGGCAGCACAATCAGTCAAGGCACAATCTGAAATACAAGTAGACATCCTCAACAATTTCAACTTTGGCAAGGTGGCCATTACCGGCTGGTCGGGGTCTGTGTCAATACAAGTGGCTAACGGGAATTTCAACCGTTTGGCCACAGGAGATGTGGTACTTAAAGATGTAGGCAATTACAGTCCGGCAACCATACAAATCTCTCTGGATAAACGCGCAAAAAATTATAAACTGACTCAGATTGTCCCCCCTAACCAGGTAACACTAACCAGGCAAAGCGGCAGTCAGACTATAACCATCAGTAATATCACGTACTGGCCTGTTCCAAATTATCACCATTTAAAACACAATCCGCTAACCATATACCTTGGTGGGACCATCCAGCTGTCCGATTACCTGACCAATCCCGGTGGAATATATAACGGGACCATGACCCTTACCATTGTTTACGAATAACTGCACCCACCGGAACGTCCGTCCCTATAGCTCTCTTATAAAAGCCAGAATGAAGAAAACGTATTTGTTTATCGTTTGTTCTCTTGGTATCCTTCAGGCAGCGGGCCAGTACCGCATGGCAACTGAACCGGAACCTTCGGGGATCCGTGTTTTTACAACCGCCGATGAGGCGTTTACATTATGGCTGGACGGCTTTGTGCACCTGGAAGGGGGCGTGTTTTTCGGGTATTACGAGGATTACGATCCCATCCCCAATGGCGGTGTAGTTCGCAATGCGCGCCTGGCGCTGAAAACAGCATTTGCAGACGGCTGGTCTGCCCTGTTCGAGGCAGATTTTTCCAGGCTTAAACCCCGCATAACAGAAGCCTTCGTCCAATATTCCGGAATCCCTGACCTGCATATTAAAGCCGGCCATTTTGAAAGCCTCTTTTCTATGGAAGGTGCCCTTATGCCACGGGAACAGGCTTTCCTTGAAAAACCCATGGTGATAACAGCCATGGTCCCGGTGGATTTGCTGGGTATCCAGGTCAGCACCAACCAGTACTGGTTTTTAGGCTCCCTGGGAGTTTCCTTTGATAAGACACTATACCCCCGCCAGAATCCCAAAGCAGATTCCATCCTGACCACTTCCTTTGACTCCCGCTCCGTTATGGCAAAAGTTGCGGCCATGCCGTTTGTTAACCGTAAAGACCTGGGACTTCATCTTGGCGTGGGATCTTCTTATAAATTTCCCGTTAAGAACCCGGTATCTGTATTGCACTTCAAAGGCTTTTATATCCAGAGCGGGGTCCTGCTCTTTGGGGGCAGGCAACGCTACGATACCACTACCGGACTGTTCATGAATCCGTCCCGGGGGCGCAAATGGGGAGACGTGGAATTGCTGGCCCGGTACGATTACCTGGACCTGAATTACGATCCCATAAAAGGAGGGGCCTCACAAAATTATACGGCCGGTATCACCTATTACATAAATGACCATGTGAAACTGATGGCCAATTACATCTATACAGACAACGACCGTTTCGCTGCGTCTGGAAGTGACTTTCTGACATGCCTTTACAGCTCGCAGGCCAGGATGTCCCCACTGAGTAAAAGCAGGGAAATTTCACAAATCTTAATATTGTACTCCACAGTGGAAAGGCGTTCTTCCGATTTAAGCAGGCTCAGCTGGGCTTCCCGCAGTTCTATTCCGGACAATTCCCTGAGGCGGTAACGTTCCATGGCAATATCAAAATTGCTGCGTGCCACCTGCAGGTTGTTTTTTTCAATTTTCCACAGATTCAGGTTGTTGTCGTAAGCCATCCACAGGCTGGCCAGATCGGCCTGCAGGGTGGTTTCCATCTCTTCCTCACGCAGGCGGCTGTTTTCAATGTTCAACCGGGCATTGGCCTGTTCCCGGCGGCGGTTCCCTGCATCATAAATGGCTAACCCCATGGATGCCCCAAGGGATGGACCAAACTGACTGCTCCTGTCATACGTACCCCTGGTGTACCAGTACTGACGGTATCCATACCCGGCATTGATCCGCAGGTAAGGATAATTACGGCCCCGGACCCGTTTAAGGTCCAGTTCCGATATGGTTCTGTCGCTTTTTGACTTAAGCAGGGCCGTGTTGTTTTTGAGCGTGTTGTGCCACAACTGGTCTTTGTCCAGGTAAAGGTTCAGCTTAATGGCTGTATCTGCGGGAATGGTATTTCTTTCCACGTCATCCAGAGCAAGCTGTTCGTTCAGCTTGATGATGGATCTGTTAACCAGCTCGACCTGGGCCAGGTAATCAGACGTATCGGCGTTGTAATCCACCTGTGCCTGCTGGAAATCCAGACCGGAAGAAGCCCCAATGTGGAAACTTTCCTGTACTATACGCAGCCTTTCCCGGGACAGGGTCACGCTCTGACGCAGGTTATCCAGACGTACCTGTTGTCGAATCAGATAATAATACTCAGAGGCCACAGAGGCCACAAAATCTTCCAGCATCAGGCGCATATCCAGTTCTCCCTTGATCTTGAGTTCCTGAAGCTTCTGGTAATTGGCCCGGATGGCAAAACCGTCAAACAAGGTCCAGTTAAAATCCACACCCGCCTGGATGTTGTTGTTCAGGGACGAGGCCGGGTCCTGTGCTCCGTCCGGATAGTGGTACCTGTTGTTGTAATAGGTGCCTTGGTAAGACGCGCTCAGGTCAAGGGTGGGAAGCTGCCCGGCATTCCCCCGGGTTGCATTGTTGGCAGCCTGTTGTTCCACATTGCGCATGATGCGTACCGAAAAATTGTTCTGAAGACCGGCCTCTATACACTCTTTGAGGGTAATATGATAACCCGGCCGCTCCTGTTCCAAAGACCTGCTGTCCGTGGCCGCGATGACGGTTCCGGGAACCGCCACGGCCAGGACAATCATGAACCTAACAATCATGACCTTTTTTGTTTACTGTTTTTTTTACTTCTATCGGTGGCAATATACCCGTACATGGCCGGGACTATGAACAAAGTCATCAGCGTGGAGAAGGTCAGTCCGCCGATAACTGCAGTGCCCATGGCGATCCGGCCGTTTGCCCCTTCTCCTGAAGCAAAGGCAAGCGGGAGCAACCCCAGCACGGTAGTGATACTTGTCATCAGTACAGGACGCAGGCGTTGTGAAGCGGCAGCAATGATGGATTCCGTTTTCATGATGCCTGCGCCTTGTTTCTGGTTGGCGAATTCCACGATCAGGATCCCGTTCTTTGCCACCAGCCCTATGAGCATGATCAGGCCTATCTGACTGAAGATGTTCATGGTCTGTCCTGTCCAGTGCATCAGGGCCAATCCTCCGGCCAGGGCAAGGGGTACGGTAAACATGACTATGAGCGGGTCCTTGAAGCTTTCAAACTGTGCCGCAAGAACCAGGAAAATCAACACCAGGGCCAGGCCCATGGCAAAGATCAGGCTCGAGGCGCTTTCCTGGAATTCCTTGGATTCTCCGGAGAGTGCGGTGCGAAAACTATCGTCCAGCACCTGTGCGGCAATCCGGTCCATTTCGTCCAGCCCGTCCCCTATGGTATACCCCTGGTTCAATCCAGAGGAAATGGTGGCCGACACAAAGCGGTTGTACCTATAGAGCTGAGGAGGGGCAACATCTTCTTTTAAAGTGACCAGATTGTCCATCTGTATCATTTGCCCGCGGTCGCTCCGTACGAAAATGGATTTCAAATCAGACGGCATGTTGCGCTGCTGGCGGTTGATCTCTGCCAGGATCTGGTATTGTTTCCCGTTCATGTAGAAATAACCCATGCGCTGACCGCTCAGGGCATACTGCAAAGTCTGGGCTATGTTGCGGGTGCTTACCCCCATGGAATTGGCCTTGTCCCGGTCAATGTTTATGCGCAGTTCCGGTTTGGTGAATTTCAGGTTCACATCGGCCATTCTCAATACCGGGCTGTTATCTACCTCTTCCATGAACCGGGGTAGCACTTCCTGCAATTTTTCAATCGTAGGAGCCTGCAGAACGTATTGCACGGGCATCCCTCCGCGACGGCCCCCGAATGTAGAGGCTTGCTGCACTACAACGCGGGCACGGTTTTCCCGTATTACGCGTTGCGTAACCGCCTCGGCAATCTCCATCTGGCTGCGTTCCCTCTGGTCAATATCGGGAAGCATAACGGTTACAAAGCCGCTGCCTGTGAATGAACGCGATGTAAGGGCTTTCCTTTCGTATGCAATGGAATCTGCCTGGCTGGCTATCTGGTCTGTTATATCCCGTACATATTCAAACGTGCTGCCTTCCTGTCCGGTCACCCGCACAGAAAACTGAGACCGGTCTTCCATGGGAGAGAGTTCTGAAGGTATGGCCGTCCAGTAGAAGATTATGGCCCCGAAAAGAAGAACAACCAGGGGTATGGACACCCATTTTACTTTCATAAAAGCGGTAAGCCACCGGGTATATCCATTTGTCAGACCGTTGAAAAAGGGCTCTGTCTTCCTGTAAAACCATCCTTTCCGTTCTTTCTTTCTGAGGATCTTTGTCGCCAGCATGGGAGTAAAAGTCAGTGCGACAAAAGAAGATATCGTAACAGATCCTGCAATCACAATGCTGAATTCACGAAACAAACGGCCGGTCATGCCTTCCATAAAGACTATAGGGAGAAACACAGCAACCAGGGTAATGGTGGTGGAAACCACGGCAAAGAAAATCTCTTTGGACCCTTCTATGCCTGCTTCCAGGGGGGACATGCCCCGTTCCACGCGAATGTATATGTTTTCCGTGACCACAATGGCATCGTCCACCACCAGTCCCACAGACAGCACTACGGCCAGCATGGAGAGCACATTTATAGAGAATCCGGCCAGGTACATTACAAAGAAAGCCCCTACCAGTGAAACGGGTATGACCACTACGGGCACCAGGGTGACGCGCCAGTCGCGCAGGAAAATGAAAATGACCAGAACCACCAGGATAAACGCTATGAATATGGTGTCGCGTACTTCCCTGATCGAGGCACGGATATATTGTGTGTTGTCGTAAAGGACATCTACCGACACATCCCGGGGAAGGTCTTTTTTCATCTGCTCCACCCGCTGGATGGCCTGATCGGCAATCATGATGTGGTTGGCTCCCGGCTGCGGAATGATGACCACCACCACCATGGGTACCCCGTCCTTGCGAAAAGCACTCCGAGTGTCCTCGGGCCCCAGCTCGGCCCGTCCCACGTCCTGAAAGCGGACAATGCGGCCCCTGTCCTGTTTTATGATCAAGTTGTTGAATTCGTAAGGTGTGGTCATCAGCCCAAGGGTACGGATGGATAGTTCCATCTTATCCCCTTCAATCTTTCCGGCAGGCAGCTCCACGTTTTCCCGGTCCACGGCGTTCTTCACATCCAGGGGAGTTACCCCGTACCCGGCCATCCGGGCGGGATCCAGCCACAGACGCATGGAATAGCGCTTTTCTCCCCAGATACTTACCCCGCTTACATCCTGAATGGTTTGCAATTGCTCCTTGACCGTGAGATCTGCAATTTCACTGACTTCCATCAGGGAGCGGTTGTCGCTGCGAACGCTTATCTGCATGATGGGCGTGGCATCTGCGTCTGCTTTGGAAACTGTGGGCGGGTCGCAGTCCCTGGGCAGGAAGCGCTGTGCCCGGGAAACCTTGTCACGGACATCATTGGCCGCTGTTTCCAGGTCTACGCTCAATTCAAATTCAACCGTTATGCGGGAACTCCCCTGGCTACTCACGCTGCTCAGGGAACGGATCCCCGGTATGCCGTTTATGTTTTGCTCCAGGGGCTCTGTGATCTGGTTCATGATCACATCGGCGTTGGCCCCGGGATAACTGGTGTTGACGGTGATGATGGGCTGGTCTACGCTTGGGTATTCCCTGGTACCAAGGAAAGTATAGCCTATCAACCCGAACAGGGTGATTATCAGAACCAAAACCGTTGCCAGAACTGGCCTCTTTATGCTGAGTTCTGAAATGTTCATAAGCTCCCCTCTCCTCCCGTGAGCTGGTCAATGATCACATCAAGGCCGCCACGCAGCTGCATGACCCCAGATGTGATCAGGGTATCGCCGGCCTTGACTCCGGTCAGGGCCTGAACCCTGCTTTCTGTACGCAACCCGGCAACTATGGTGACAGGATGTGCTTTGCCGCTCCTGTATACATACACCAGGTTTTCTCCCATTTCGGGGATGATGGCCTCGGCGGGAACAGAAACAGCGTCGGGGATTTCTTCCTTCAATATCCTGACCGATACATAGCGCCCCGGGACCAGCCTGTTGCCCGTGTTGTTGTACAAGGCCCGCACCGTAAGGGTGCGCGTCTCCCTGTTAATGCCTGATTCCACTGCATATACATTCGCCCTGAATGTTTTTTCCAGCCCCTGGTTGTCTGTAAGCGTAAATTCAATGGGAGTGCCCCTGGTGATATCCAGAGCATATGTTTCGGGAACAAAAAATTCTATTTTCAATTCCGAGATTTTGGCCAGGGTGGCAATCTTTGTCCCGGGCGAGGCAAACGCCCCTTCGCTCAGCTGCCGCAAACCAATGATTCCGTCAAAGGGCGCCTTCAGTTCAGTCTGAGCAATTTGCGCTTTTACCAGTTCTATGTCTGCCTGCAGTTTGTTGAAATCTGTCAGAACCGACTCAAAAGCCTCCTGACTAACGGCATCGCGCTCCAGCAGCGTTTGCTGACGGAATACCCTGTCCTGGGCCAATTTCACCTGGGCTTCCAGTTTTTTCAGTTGCGCCTGAAGCGGGGCATCGTTAATTTTTGCCAGAACAGTGCCCTTGGTTACATATGCCCCTTCCCGGAAATAGATATCCACTACCTTGCCCGAGGTTTCAAACGTCAAATTTACCTCTTCTGCCGGCAGTATATCCCCTGTGGTCACGGTATAATCAGACATGGGATGGGTGGTGAGTACTTCTGCATTCACGTTCAAAACCCGCTGACGCATACCTTCCCTGCCCGGGACAACCATGGTTTCGTTTTTATTGAAAATCTTCCTTATTGTGGGAAAGAGAACAAGACCGCCAAGCAATAAAAATACAAGCGCTACCAGAATCCATCGTGTACGTTTTGACATGTTCGTGTGTACTAATGTTGAATGATAAACAATGACCTGCGGTTTGACTCAGGTTTACTTCCAAAGTTTAAAAGAGGGGGGATTATTTGTGCACAGGATGCAACACCACCCTGCGGGCCAGAGTAAAACAGCCAAGGATAGTGGCTGCACACAAAAAACTGAGAACAGCCATCCAGGTGGCACGTATGTCGGGTGTAAATGGGGGATAAATCAAAAAAGGCAGGGTTGCTGCCAGCAGGACCGCAGAGATGATAATCAACCACATAGAGCTCCGGTTTTTAATGATCCGGTAGATCTTGACGGCAAGTATCAATTGCAGGATATAGACAATTATCAGCAACATCGCGGTAATATGGATCGTGTATAGCTCCAGGTATGGTCTGAAGAATAATATGATAAGAGCCAGGAGCATGGCAGCTATGCCAATATAAAAGAGAAATTGAAGGGGTCTTGATTCCCGGTGTTCCACCCTGTCCATGCCCCAGGTTACAAAAGCAGCTTCTCCGCCCACAATGAACAACAAAGCCAGTAAGACTACATGGTTTTCTGGATTCAATAAACACAATATGCCGGCAATCAGTACCAACAGTGCCGCAACAAGGTTCATATAGACAAGCCTGATGTCAGGAATGCTCATTGGAATGGTCTTGGTTTTTGAACTTTAACAAATTTAAGAGATTTTCTCTTAATCTCAAAATCAAAAAACAATTTGCCATGAAGATCTCTTCCTGCAAAGATATGCTTATCTGCAGCCCCAAAGACATCCTCCACCGGCCTTTCAACCAGGATAGCGAAATATTCCGTCCTTTTACCTCAGGCTGGCTTTACTGAAGATGTGTTCCGGGATGGTTGTGTCAAAAGTTATGGAAGAAACGGTGAATTCCGTACCACCGCCTGTCGAGGAAAGTATAGATCCACAACTGGTCTTCCAGTTTCAGCATCTTTGTACCGGCCACCGAGGCAGGGGAGAGGTATTGGGTCAAAGCATCCTTCTCTCCCCGGCTCCAGCTTTTTGAAGTTATGGTACGGGAAGTCCTTCTGCCGTGAATGGTCATGGAAGATTCAAAGATCCTGTTTCAAGATCTGGATTAATAGCAATATAGATGTTTTCATAATTTATTTTTTATACTTCCAGTTCGTTGTACAACCTGGATGTCTGACGTTTATATATACCCCGACCGGCCAGTGCATTGCCCAAAAGCATTGAAATGACACCGGGAATAAAACCAATGTAATAAATGGCTGGCGTAATGGCCGGTCGCACAATCCCGGGCATTAGCATGCTGGCATTCGGCATCAGGGCAGAGAAATTGAAACCGATATTCCAGTACAGAACCTATACCACCGATAACAAGTGCCTCCCATAATAACGATCTGTAAATGTGCCCTTTGTCTTCTCCAAGCGCGATCCTTATTCCAAATTCCGTATACCGTCTCAACCCTCCCAGCAGGCCGGCGTTCCATAATACAATGGACATGGCCAGTACAAACAGAAAGATGAGCATTCCGCTTATGGCCTGGGCATAGACCAGCATTTGAGCCATCCCCGCCTGGTGGCCCAGGGTTAGCATGACAGGTGCATATTCCAGGTCCTGCCCCGAAAAGCTGTCTCCTATCCCGGCTTCAAAGCGCGACACAACCTCCTGTGCCATGCGGTCATCATAATGGAATACCGGCAGAAATCCCAGAATCTCTCCCGCCGCGCCTTCCATGGTTGTCCCGAACAGCGTAAAGAAATCTCCCGGTCTACATCAAACCGTGCTGCCAGGTTTTCTGCTAAAAGCACTTCCCCTCTCTTTTCGGGCATCCGTCCCCTGGCAATAGCCGCCGGCAGGTTAAAGCGTTCCGGTTCCCGCAAACCTTCCCCCAACAGGTCTACGGCCCATCCCGACACCGGTCCCTGTCCGCGTGTTTCTCCCAGGCTGTCGGGAAAATCGGCAAGGGCCCCAAAGCGGATGCGCGGTGCCCAGCTCATGTCCGGGAATCCGGCTTTCAAGGCTTCCAGAAGTGTGTCCACCCGAATCAATGCCAGGTCGTTTGGATACTGATCAGACTGTTGAGCATAGGCCCTGGTAACCACCTTTACGTCGCCTGTATCAAAATTTGAACTCATTTCTATGGAATCACCCATGACCCCTTTGACCCAGCTGTACAGAAATACCGTAAGCGGGAATGATCTTTTCCCCAATGGCCAGACCAGCCTGATCGCTCATATCGGGCATGGGAATCCCCGTATGGCGCAGCCAGTACAGCAGAGGCACTCCCCAAAGAGTCCCCAGCAGAATCGCCAGCAGGGCTATGCACAATAAAAGGAACGAAATGACCATCATTCCTCCCTGTTTGGCCTCCACCACGCTTTCAATGTCTTTCATCAAAGTATCAAGAGGCGTATAGCTCCACCCCCCGTAACTTGTCTTGTCTGCTGTCCAAAGGGGAGATCCGGCCAGCTTTTCTCCAATGACAAAATACGTTGTTTCCTGGTACATCCCCGTAATGCTGCGCAACGTTTCCAGGATCCCTCCCGTAAAGAATCGAGCCACCGGGTGGAAAGTTCAAGCAGGGTTTGCGCCGGATCTATGCCTTTTAGCAGTACATTTACCTGGCGGCCGTTGGGGTAGGCCGTGGCCTGGGTCACCAGTACAGGGACCGTCTGTCCCTTTGTCAGGACTTCCTCCCGAAGGCCGGAGATGCCGTGGCTTCGGAAAAAGTATACGGATCGTAAGGATCATACAACGGATGGCTCAGCCGTCCGTGTCCCGTTTCCCATAAGATTTTTGAATGACAATGTAAATATCAGCATAACTCGTCTTTGTCTACGGCGCCATCTTTCAAATAGATAATACGGTCAAGGTGGCCACGCGCTGGCATTCTCCACCGGAAAGGCTGGCCGGTCTTCTGAAGCAACAGGGCAAACTCCACGTTTTCATAAACCGTGTAGACCGGTAATAAATTATAGGTCTGGAAAATAAAACCTATTCCCACGTTCCGTAATGCTGCGGCTTCTTTTTGAGAAAGATCGTTGATCTTTTTCCCCAGAACGGTGGCCGTTCCTTCCGAGGGAGTGTCCAGAGAGCCTATGATATTCAAAAGCGTGGTTTTTCCGGAACCGCTCGGCCCCACTATGCCCGAAAATTCGCCTTTCCCGAAGGTCAGGTTGATATCCTTCAGGGCAGTGAAAGTTCCCTTTCCTGCAGGAAACCTTTTATAGAGCTTACGAAGTGTTACAATAGCATTGTCTGTCATATCCTGTGGTATTTTTAAATTGCTTATTTACTGTTTTTCCTGATGACTCAGATTGTTCCACAAACCCAGGGGATAATTCACCGAAAGCGCACTCATATGACGTCTTTCGGTCATGTCGAAAGGCTTTTCCCCATTCCAGATCAGCATGTGTTCCGCCATAACGTTCAGCCCGTTTCCCAGACCAAAGGTATAATCGGCTTCCACCATCCACAGCTGCTGGTTCGTAACGCTCCCTGCGACTCCCCTTTTATTGATCCAGGCGGCCTCGGCCCAGAGTCCAATGATATAATCAAAACGCAGGTCTGTGCGCGTCCCCGCAACACGCACCCATCCCCGGGCAAGGTATCCCTTTTCCCAATCTGAGCGGTATCGGCACAAACAGATACCTGTCCGGTCTCCGATTGTGCCCGGACCGTCCTGAAAAGACTCAGGACCAACACCATGCATATGATTCCGGGCTTTTTCATTCTGTTAATTTTCCTTGCCCGCTCCAATACCGCACGTCATGATCCGGGTCATTTCCACAATCATCTCGTTGGCATTGGAATAGAGCTTATTCAGGTGTTCGTCGGTCAGCAGGTCTATCATCTTCATGCTCATGGCAATGAGCATCTCGGGATGGAAATCCTTCCGGAAAAATCCTTTTTCCTGTGCCTGCCGGAAAGCCCCAACAATCATCCCGGCCGTTTTCCCGGTAAGCTGCATCATATATTGCTGCAATTCTTCACCCCGGCTGCTGTACACATCTTCTATGAACTCCCGGCTGATATCGGCAGTGCCTTCCGTTTTCAACAGAATGAGCTTACGTATTTTTTCCTGGGCGGACACATCACTGTCCATGATGGTACTAAAACGGGTAATGCCTTCTTCCACGGCCTGGTCCAGTATCTGCTTAGCGAATGCTGTCTTGTTTTCAAAATTGCGGTAGAACGTCATTTTGCTGACCCCGGCAGCTTGGCAGATCTCCTCAACACTCACTTTACGGAATCCATATTTCCAGAAAAGCATTCGTCCCGCTTCCAATAGCCTGTCCGTTGTTGTTTTCTTCCCCTGGACTTCCATATTTGTTACTATAATTTATTATTGTTACTTATTTAGTATTTTTTTGTAAATTTAGTAACTTTTTTAATACCCAAAAAAACGCTTACTTTTATACTCCAATCAGTTCTAACCTGAAACCACAGACCGTGAAAAAACACAAATTTTCTGTACCCGATCCACTAATCCTTGCCCTGGGCCTGACGGGGATTACAATGATTCTGGCCCTTGCTTTTGGTGACGCACTTCGGCCGGGACTGGCCGGAGTGGCGGATGTGCTGGTATGCTGGACAGAAGGCTTCTGGGACCTTCTGGCTTTTTCCATGCAAATGGTGCTCATCCTGCTGCTGGGATATATGCTGGCCCTGGTGTTCGGGGCTATCCTGGTCAAAAAGATTGCCGAGCAGGCCGCCCGAACCGGCTCTGCCATCAATTACCCGCTACTGGGAGCCTCGGCCTATGTTTGCATGATGGTCTGGCATGGCGGATTATCGGGTTCAGCACCACTGTCGGTGGCCAGTCAGGGTCATTTCCTGGTGGATACAACGGGGATCATTCCCCTGACCTTAACCATTTTTTCGCCTATGAACCTGGTTTCCTGAGGGGCACTCATAGTCCTTATCCCGCTTGCTTCCTGGTTTTACGCCCGTAAGCATGAAGTTTCGGTGCCTGTGATTTCTGACGCACAAGCAACCCTGGCGTCTGTTGAAAGACCTGCGAACGTCCCGGAACCCGGGAACCTTCCGGCCTCGGCAAGCCTGCCCTCACAAGGCACCCATTCTTTCTGGATGCCGTTGTCCGGAGCGCTCCTGCTGGCAGGATCCGTGGCATATGCCGTTATCCGCAACGACAGTACTTTTGGGCTCGACCAGGTGAATCTCATTCTGTTTGCACTGGTTCTCCTGGCTTTCCCCAATGCCGGTGCTTTGGGAGAAGCTGCAGACAAGGCGGTCAAGAGTACCACCGGGATCATTATCCAGTTTCCGCTTTATGCCGGCATCATGGGGATTATGAAATATTCTGGATTGCTGGTAGTAATCACCAATTGGTTCGTTTCCATATCTTCGCTGCAAACACTGCCCCTGTTTTCATTCCTGAGTGCCGGTCTGGTGAACCTGTTCGTTCCCAGCGGCGGCGGTCAATGGGCAGTGCAGGGGCCCGTGCTGATACAGGCAGCCGGACTTGTGGGGGTTGATTACGCCAAAGAAGTCATGGCCCTGGCTTACGGAGACCAGCTTACCAATATGTTGCAACCGTTCTGGGCTTTGCCCCTGCTGGGGATCACCGGACTTAAAGCAGGGCAGATCTTCCGGTATTCGCTTCCCTATATGCTAGTGGGTCTGGTCATATTCTCCCTTGTACTGCTCTTGTTCTGATCCTGTTCTGATCCCCGCTCCTGCCCGGAGGCTAAAAGCCGAGTTCCTTTTCAATGGGAGACAGGGCTGCAAGTGCCAATGAAACAAATTCATCCAGGGAAATACCCATCTGCCCGCACTCCAGGATGGCATCGCGGTTAACCGAAGCTGCAAAGATCTTTTCTTTCATGCGCTTTGTAACTGATTTAGGTTTGACGCTGGAAATCTTTTTATCCGGATAGACCAGTGCCACGGCGAAGATCAGTCCGGTGACCGTCTCTCCGGCTGCCAGGGCGTGATGGAACAAGGTAGAACGTTTCTTTTCCCCGGTGGCTTTTTCATTATGCATGCCAATGGCATCCAGTACTTCTGCCGGCAGGTCTTCATCCTGCAACATAAGGGCTCCTTCCGGCCCGTGCCTTAAGGGATGAGCGCCTGTAATTTCCACATCTATATCGTGTAAAAGCCCGGCCATGCCCCAGACATCTTCATTTTGTCCGAATTTGCGCGCCAGAGCCCTGAGAACGGCTTCGGAAGCAAGGCTATGGGCAATCATTTTGGGATTGGCAATTTTTTGGTGAAGCAGACCAAGGTAGTATTCGCGGGATTTCATGCTGCCCGTCTGTATGATTTTATTCAACCAGTATAAAGGTCATCTCTCCTTCCGGCACGACCAGCCTGAGGGTCGTTTGGGTTGGAAAATACAGGAACATTTCACCCAGCATTTCAAAGTCCGGAGAGAGAGCCATAGTCATATGCTCCCCGTCTTTGCTCAGGTTAAAAAATAATTGCAGGGGATACCCATCATTAATAACTCCGCTTGTAAACTTACTGAATTCCATTGTCCCGTAAACGTTATATCCCCGGTCAGAGACGAAAAACCAGCGGGGAGGCACATAAAGGGTACCAAGGGCCAGCGTCGCGGTCTGAGCCTGGTCATCGGGGTCTTCTGCCCTGTAAACATTGCCCTGCAGTCTTTCCAGTACCTGAGTCTGGGCTGTAGTATAATTAAAGGCTGTTTCCTGGATGGTACAGCCTGTAACCAAGAGAAAGCCTGTTAAAGCAATACTGAGTAATACAAGATTTTTCATTACAACTATAGGTTTAAAAACGATAAAATGACATGATAAAGATACAAAAGTATTGAACGGTTTCACGTATTATTTTTTTACCTATATTTACTATATGTTTAAATAAAAGCATTATGAAGAATCTGATCATAGTATCTGTTTTGTTGGCATTTCCCCTGTGCCTGACTGCACAAACAAATTTTGATCACATCAAAATATCGGGAAGACAGGGAGAATACATAACTGTTATGAATGTTTCATCCACCGCCATTGAATACGAAAATTCATATGGCGTGAAAAAAACAATTCCTGTGAGCGAGGTGGATTTCCTGGAGTACGACGGCAAAGTGGTCTTTTATAATTACAGGAAAAATGACCATGATATCTATGATGAATACCTGCAGCGGGTATCCCGCCGTGACCCGGAAAAATTGCTGGAAAAGGGAGCAAAGGTATATGTACCCCTCAATTACGGGGAAAGCCGCTGGGAGATCATGGGTTGCATTAATACCCGCAAAATGCTTGAAGAGGACCACGCCGATTTCTGGAAACTGGCCAATACAGAATTCGAAGCCGAAATCATATTGTTTTACGTGGTTAGATACGACGACGATGAAATCCATCACTATTATGTGATTGAAACACGTGATGGTGAAACAATCTACAAATCTGACGAAGAAGAAATTGACGGAGGCTGGAGGGCTTCCTGGGATGTAAGCCGGGAACACGTAGAGGATCTGCTGGACAAGCTGATCAAGGACATCGACTAAAACAGGTGCCCTTTAAAATAGATGCTCTTTAGTTCTTGTACACATTCCAGCTGCTCATCTCACCAGCAGGCTTACGTTTCTTTGCTTTCAGTGGTTCTTCTGAATAGCCGAGCGAAATGATCAGCGGTATGCGCCTTTTCCTGTTGATGTTCAGTAATTCCCTGATCTTTTTTTCATCAAACCACCCTATAATACAGGTTCCCAGGCCGAGTTCAGCCGCCTGCAGGCAAAACTGGCCTACTGCCAGACCCACATCATAATGACAAAAAACCTTGTCTTTTACCTTCCCGCCCAATGAAGATAAAAGGTTTTCTTTCTCCAGGACCACCACCACCATCACGGGTGCCTGGTAAGTGAATTTGTTCATACCCAGGCTGGCCGCAGACTCCGCTACCCGGTTCTTCAGTTGTGGGTCATCCACCACAATGAATTTCCAGGGTTGGGAGTTGTTGGCCGAGGGAGCAAGCCGTGCCGCTTCAAGGCATACTAGGATTTTTTCCCTTTCAACGATCCGGTCCGAATATTTACGGACACTCTGGCGTAATTTAATTAATTCTGAAAATTCCATATGCAAATATACTACGTTGGAACGTCTTTCGTGTGTTATATTGGCCTTTTTGTTGATGGGGCTTAATAAAAACACAATTATTTATTACTTTTATAGACAATAGTTCGTTAAAAAATTAAAGGTTACCCCACGGCGCGAACGCCGTAGAATA
>ENA-UPTA01002992-UPTA01002992.1-activated-sludge-metagenome-genome-assembly--contig:-NODE-2992-length-16968-cov-5.541713_pt1 | contig 16968 bp, 14 predicted proteins | sample MGYA00238184_ERZ773361 | MGnify/ENA primary metagenome ERZ773361 (study PRJEB29100, sample SAMN05720205) | activated sludge metagenome | isolation source: anaerobic digester from wastewater...
AGCTGCTGTCACAGCGGACGTTCATCTGACGGGGGATGGAGATCGTGTAGCTGACGCTGATCGACCGGTTGTTTGTCAGAGTGGGCTCACGGGACCGGATTTTCAGCGTGGACCCGGCGGCCTCTCCGAGGATCTCGACCTGCTCGGCCAATTCCTGGGCCTCTTGCTCCGTGGGCGCCCGGGCGACGATCCTGGCTTCGAGGTTGCAGTCGGCCGCGTCCGCCCCTGTGACGGCGATGGATCCGGACCGCGTGGATACATCGAGCGTGTCTCGGCCGCCCAGAGCGATCTGCCGAGTGACGGTTCTCTCGAATCGCGACTGGTTCGTCGATCTCCAGGCAGCGAACTCCTCGTCACACCGGATATGGCGACGAGCAGCAGGGGGGCCAGAACGGTCGGAAGGCGGCGCCACAGACGATGTGATTTCATGGGGAACTCCTTGCTTTGTGGATTCAGCGGATCGTGATCGATCCGTCGCTGGTTCTGAGACGAATTCTGCCCTGGCCGTCACCGATGGTTCCTTGCAGCGATTTGCCGACCTTGCCGCGAACGGTGATGGGCAGTTCCGTGTGGATCGATCCGTCGCTCGTGCCGGCATCGATTGTCGCCGACACCCCCGGCGGGGTGACGAGCGTGATGCTGCCGTCGGATGCCGTTGCGTTGACGTTCAGGGCCTTCGGAGCGTCCGGCTTGAATTCGATTCGGATGGCCCCGTCGATGGCGCGAACGTTCGTGACATCGGCATAGAGGAGTTCGATGGTGATCGATCCGTCCGACGAGTCCGCCGTGACCGATGAGGCCGCAATGTCGGAGAGCTTGATTCGCCCATCGCTCGTGTGGCAATCGAGAGTCCCGGCTTTCATTGCTGTGCCGGTGATGCTGCCGTCGGAGGTTCTGAGTTTCGTGTCGCCGTCGATGTTGCGGGCTTCGATACTGCCGTCGGAAGTGCGGGCCTCGACGGTGCCTGTGATGTTGGCAACATCGATGGCCCCATCGCTGGTAGACAGCGTCAGATCGGTTCTCGCAGGCAGGGTGCCTCGGAGCGAGACGCTGAACCACGCATTGCGGATGACGGACGGTCTGTCGATGACGACCGTCAGGCCCTTGCCTGTGGGTTCAAGCCGAACATCGATCTGCTCGGCGAGTTCTCTGGCGCCATCCTCTGTCCGAGCGTGTGCCACGATAGCGGCCTCAAGGTTGCACTCGTTCGTCTCGATCCCTTCGAGGGTAATCGAGCCGTCGCCCGTGTCGGCCACGAAAGATGAGCCCGGCTCCAGGGATGCGGACAGAGGCACTTGTCTCTCGCACCGAGCCGTTGCGTCGGAGGTTTCGATATAGATGCACGACGTGCAGCACAAGAGTGTTAGGACCAGCGCACTCGACAGCAAGCCCCTCGTCAGAAGTCCATTGATCATCTTCTTCTCCTTTCCCTTGGATGCCATCACGTTCCAACACGCCCATTTGCGTGGATTCGACCCAATCTGCGACCGTTCTTTCCGGGAGTGGTTCTCACGCTGTGCACATTGTACCCATCGATATCATAGTCGGGCCAGTCCCAAAACGGTTTCAGGCGAAACCGGCGTGCCGTGTGCAATATGGACGCAACCCGACATGAAGTGCATTTGACGTGTGGCCGGCCGGCGTTATAATGAGCCGCCTGTTTGTGCGTTCTGCATCGGCTGCCTCCGGGAAGGGCGATGGGAACGCCGGATGAGTTGGATACGGGCACTATTTGCGTGATGAACTATGATTGCAGGATTGACAATTGTTGACTTGGTTCGACCCGCCGAAAGGAGGCTGGCTCGCCTTTATGACGTGATGCTCGTCGTCGGCGGATCGGTTCTCATCGCCGTACTGGCCCAAATTGCGGTGGGCTACCCCGTTCCGATCACAGGCCAGACCTTCGGCGTGCTGCTGGTCGGTGCGCTGCTCGGCTCGCGGCGGGGCGCTCTGTGCGTGCTGGCGTATCTCGCGGAGGGCCTGCTGGGTCTGCCCGTGTTCACATACGGCAGAGCCGGGTTGGCCATGTTTTTCGGACCCACGGGTGGCTATCTCGTAGGCTTTGTGCCGGCGGCCTACGTTGTGGGCCTGCTGGCCGAGCGCGGCTGGGATCGCCGGGCCGTGACGACCGTGCTGGCCATGATCCTCGGGAGCGCCGCCATGTATGCCTGTGGGCTCGCGTGGTTGTTCTGCCTGGACAACCTGCTGGGCCAGCCCCTGGCCGGCGGAGTGCTCGCGGTGGGCCTGTACCCGTTCCTGGTGGGTGACGTTCTGAAGATCGTCCTGGCGACGATCCTGCTGCCCTCCGGCTGGAAGTTGATACGGCATTTTCGAGTTGATAATCCTTCGGGCATGTGATAAGCTGATTCCCGTTCGCCTGAACGGGCTGTTTGGGGAATAGTGTAACGGTAGCACAAATGACTCTGGATCATTTAGTCAAGGTTCGAATCCTTGTTCCCCAGATCCTTGGTTTGCGTCTGTACCACGCGTAGCGTGACCTTTCTCTGATGGGAGCACCCGATGAGCAGACCGGCTGGCATCGGCCTTTTCGCGGTTCTGACCCTCGTGCATCTCGGGAGCTTGTCCACCGCGCCGCGAACGGGCTCCAGTTCCAAGTCGCCGGTCGTGGGCTTGGCTTCGAAGTATGTGGGCGATGTGGGGATCGCGAAGGACCCGGCTGTGGTTTTCGTGGAGGGATTCGAGGGGGGCGATCTGGAAGCTGTCTGGTCGCGATGGGAGAGCCTGCAGAGCAAGGAGATCATGTCGCTATCGCCGGAGACGCCCGTCGGGAGCGGCGGGAAACGCTCGCTTTTGATGACTCATATTGGCGGCCAGGGCACGGGCGGTCACCTGTACCGGCGATTGTTGCCGGGGTACGAGAAGCTGCACGTGCGATTCTACGTGAAGTTCGATCCCGGCTGCTATCCGATCCATCACTTCGTCCACCTGGGCGGCTACTACCCGCCGACGCCGTGGCCACAGGGTGGGGCGGGGACCCGGCCCAAGGGCGATGAACGTTTCTCGACGGGCGTGGAGCCCTACGGCGCCGAGTGGCGGTGGGACTTCTATTCCTACTGGATGGGGATGCGGTCCTCGCCCGAGGGCAAGTCGTGGGGGCACGATTTCATCAACGACAAATCATTGGTGGTCGACCGCGGCCGATGGATCTGCGTCGAGCTGATGATGAAGATGAACAGTCCCGAAGCCGAAAGCAACGGCGAGCAGGCCCTGTGGATCGACGGCCGGCCCTGGACCACCGATGGACAGACCGTCAGCCACCTGGGGCAGGGGTCTCCTCGTGGCAAGTGGGTGTGGGATAGCTTCCTTCCGGATCCGAACGGCCAACCCTTCGAGGGATTCCGCTGGCGGAGCACGGACGATCTGAATCTGAATTACCTCTGGTTGCTCTTGTACATCACGAAGGCGCCGCCCGGCCATGTGAGCAAGGTCTGGTTCGACGACATCGTCGTGGCCCGCGACTACATCGGCCCGATGACCCCTCGCAAACCTCGCTGAAAGTGGAGGAGACGGGCTCTCTCATGTGGGCTTGTGTTCGATGACCGCGACGATCGGCGTATGGTCACTGGGGCGGTCGGCGGCACGGGGCTCTTTGTCGATGTAGCACGCGGTGCACCGCTCCGCGACCGGGGCGGTGGCCAGGATGTGGTCGATTCGCCATCCCCGGTTCTTCTCAAAGAAGTTTCCGATCCTGTAATCCCAGAATGTGTATTGCCCCGGTTCCGGGCAGTGCTTGCGGAACAAATCCGTGAACCCCCACTTGACGACCTTTGCCATCGCCTCGCGCACGGCGGGATGGTAACAGACGTGGCCTTCGAGGGCTGCGGGATCGTACACGTCGATGGGCAGCGGGGCGACGTTGAGGTCCCCCATCCAGAGCACCGGATCGCTGGGCTTGAACCGCGTGCGGAAGTAGCTCAGGAGCCGGCCGAACCAGTCGAGCTTGTACTGAAACCGCTCCGACGTGGCGAGATATCCCTGTGGCACGTATGTGTTGACGAAGGTCACGCCCTGAATGGTCCCCGTCACGATGCGAGGCTCGTCCTTGGGCTCGTCTGGCAGCCCGAATTCCGCTTTCTCGATTTCATGGCGGGAAATCAGTGCCACGCCGTTGTAGGTCTTCTGGCCTCGGAAAGCGCACGTATAGCCGACCTCGTGGAATGCCTCCTGTGGGAAATCGCCGTCCTGGGCCTTCGTCTCCTGCACGGCCAGGACATCGGGTTGGTTCTTCCGGAGCCATGCGATGACGATCGGCAATCGGACGCGTATCGAGTTGACGTTGAAACTGGCGACCTTCATGAGATTCTGCTTCTATGCTTCATAAGTCCTTTTATTTGCATGATTTGCCACAGGGCGACTCCTTCGAGTCCGCGGGCTTCTGCACCCGCCGTGCCGATGGTATCCGCCAAGGGACTGGATGGCAATGGGGTTCTCGCAGCGGGGCCGGGCGACGGTTGATCGATGATGATCCGATCATCGGGACGGGGCCGCCACTCGCAGTCTTCAGGATGTATAGTTAATGACCGGGAAATTGGGGGGAATGATGAACTCGCGCCCCGCCGGATCTGTAATCGCCAATGGAATATGCCGGCCGCCGACCGTGGTTTCGCAGGACGATACGGGGGTGGCTGCACGACAGACGCCGTTGGATTTTGTTGAGAAAGAGTCTTGACCGGGGAATGCGTAGTACACTAAACTAATAGACATAGTAGGAGATTACTGGACATGAAACTCTCGACACGTACTCGTTATGGGATGCGGGCGATCATTGAACTGGCCCAGCACGAGGACAAACGGCCGCTCCAGTTGAAGGCCATCGCCGAACGGCAGGATATCTCGGTCAAATACCTGGAGCAGCTCATGAGCCTGCTTCGCTCGGCGGGGTTTGTCCGGAGCGTCAGAGGCTCGAAGGGTGGGTACATTCTCGCTCGGCCAGCGGATCAGATCAAGCTCAGCGAGGTCTTCCGGTGCCTTGAAGGGGCGGTGACGACCGCCGAGTGCACCGAGGATGAGTCTTACTGCGCGCGGTCGGCGGATTGTGCCGCCCGGGAGGTCTGGAAACGGGTCGAGACGGCGATCCACGATGTGCTCGGGTCCATCAGGCTGTCCGATCTGATTGAGAAACCGACCGTCAGCGCGACGGAATACCAGATCTGATGGATTGGAGCAGAGCGACATGAGCGCTGTATTCGAGGATATCGCAGCCGCCGTGGGATATACGCCCTTGGTGCGGATCAACAAGCTCGGTTCGGGCAAAGCGGACATCCTCTGCAAGCTGGAGTCGAAGAATCCCTGCGGCAGCATCAAGGATCGAATCGCCAAGTACATGGTCGAGGCGGCCCTGGAAGCGGGGCTGATCGGGTCCCAGACGGTTCTCGTCGAGCCCACCAGCGGCAATACAGGCATTGGGCTGGCGTTCATCTGTGCCGCCAAGGGGATCCCGCTGATCCTGACCATGCCGGAGTCGATGAGCGTCGAACGCCGCAAGCTCCTGCTGATGTTCGGGGCCCGGATCATCCTCACTCCGGCGGATCGCGGCATCGCCGGGGCCGTCGAGAAGGCCGAGCAGCTCGTGGCCGAGAATCCCAACGCCTACATGCTCCAGCAGTTCAAGAACCCGGCCAATCCCCAGGCGCACCGCGAGACGACGGCGAAGGAGATTTGGATCGATACGGACGGAAGAGTGGATATACTGGTGTCCGCCGTGGGGACCGGTGGTACACTGACCGGTTGCGGCGAAGTGCTCAAGGCCAAGAACCCGGACCTGAAGGTGGTGGCCCTCGAACCGAAGGACTCTGCGGTCCTGTCGGGAGGCAAGCCGGGACGCCACAAGATTCAGGGGATTGGCGCGGGGTTCGTTCCCGAGGTTCTAAACACGGGCCTGATCGACGAGATCCTCCAGGTCTCGAATGAGGACGCTTTGCGGATGGCCCGCCGGCTGGCTGCGGAAGAGGGCATCCTGGCTGGAATCAGCGGGGGGGCCAACGTCTGGGGCGCCGTGCACCTGTCGCACCGTCCGGAAAATGAAGGCAAGACGATCGTCACCTTCATCTGCGATACCGGCGAGCGCTATGTCTCCACGGAGTTGTTCGAGAATCTGCCCGAGCCGGAACGGGCGTAGAGAAGGTCCTCCAAGGGGAGGTGGGATTGGTGAGGTTGAGGCTGCCGGATGGCGAAGAACAGACTGACAAATGAGACGCTCGACAAGCTCGTGGACGAGCTGACGAGAACTTACGACGGCGATTTTGGCATCAATTTCATCGACGCGGCCAATCTGCCCGTGCGGGGCAAGATCGTCGAGGCCCTCGACCTGGTGTTCGAGTTGCTGTTCCCCGGACATACCGGCAACAAAGTGGTCACGAGATCGAACGTCAGATACATCGTGGGGGACCTGCTCAGTCAGGTGCGTGCGGAATTGTCCGCACAGATCCAGCGGGCGTACCAGTATCAGTGCCGGATCAACAACTGCCTCCACTGTGATTGCGCGACGATGGCGACACAGGTGACGGACGACTTGCTCGGCGAGCTGCCCCGGATTCGCGGGCTTCTCAAGAGCGACGTCCGTGCCGCGTACGACGGCGACCCGGCGGCCAGGTCCTACGAGGAAATCGTGATGAGCTATCCGTGCATCATCGCCATCGCCACGTACCGGATCGCTCACGAGCTGCACGTTCGGCAAGTACCGCTGATCCCCCGGATCATGTCCGAGTGCGCCCATATGAAGACCGGCATCGACATCCATCCGGGGGCTATGATCGGCAGCGGGTTCTTCATCGACCACGGCACGGGCGTCGTGATCGGTGAGACCTCCGTGATCGGCAACAACGTGAAGATCTACCAGGGCACCACACTGGGGGCCCTGAGCTTTCGGCGGGATGAGCGGGGCCGCATTATCCGAGGCGGCAAACGCCATCCGACCATCGAGGACGATGTGACGATCTACGCGGAGGCCACCATCCTCGGCGACGTCACCATCGGCAAAGGCGCCGTCATTGGGGGCAACACGTGGATCAAGGAGTCGGTGCCGCCGGGGGTGATCGTGTCGAGTCCCGGTCCGGACCTGGTCTATCGCAAACCCAAGGTCGCCAGGAAGAAGGGCGTGTGACAGGCGTTTCGAGTGAGCCGCAAGCGTCATCGTTATAGTGGAGAGACAGTTGGATCAGAAGCTGCTTGACAGAATTCGGGACCTGAAAGACCGACGTCGCGCCGTCATCCTGGCGCACAACTACCAGCCTGCGGAGATCCAGGATCTGGCGGATTTCTGCGGTGATTCGCTGGGTCTGAGCATTCAGGCGTCGCAGACGGATGCCGAAACGATTGTCTTCTGCGGCGTCCGCTTCATGGCGGAAACGGCCAAGGTCCTGTCCCCAGGCAAGACCGTTCTGATCCCGGACCGGCGGGCGGGCTGCCCGATGGCCGACATGATTACCGCCGGGCAGTTGCGCGGGCTCAAGCGGGAACACCCGGATGCCCTGGTCGTTTGTTACGTCAACAGCACGGCCGAGGTCAAGGCCGAGAGTGACTACTGCTGCACGAGCGCCAACGCCGTGGCGGTGGTGCAGTCGCTGCCGCGGGACAGGAAGATTCTCTTCGTGCCCGACCAGCATCTGGGCCGGTTCGTCGAGCAGCGGACCGGGCGGTCCTTGATCCTGTGGCCGGGCTACTGCACGACTCACGCGCTGATCTCGCAGGACGATATCCTGCATGCCAGGCGGCAGTATCCGGACGCGGTCGTCATGGCCCATCCGGAGTGCTCGGAGCCCGTGAAAGACATGGCCGATGCGCTGCTGAGCACGGGCCAGATGCTCAAGTTCGTCCAGGGCAGCTCGGCGAAGCGGTTCATCGTGGCGACCGAGATCGGCATGATCCACCCGCTGAAGAAGGCCCGGCCGGACGCCGAGTTCATCCCGGCGAGCAGGCGAGGCGTGTGCCCGAATATGAAGAAGATCACCGTGGAGAAGGTCCTCGCCTCCCTGGAAGACATGCAGCATCCGATTGAGGTGCCGGAGGAGATTCGCGTCAAGGCGGCCCAGGCCCTGCAGCGAATGGTCGAGATCCGGCCCGGGACCTGAAGAGTGACAACGACGACGGGGGCAAGGCAATGACGCAGGCACGACAACATCTGGAGACTCTGGCCCTGCACGGCGGGCATCAAGTGGATTCCGACACGCTCAGCCGGGCGGTGCCCATTTATCAAACGAGCAGCTATTGCTTCAAGGACTCCGACCATGCGGCCCGGCTCTTCGCGCTGCAGGAGTTCGGCAACATCTACACACGGATTATGAATCCGACGGTGGATGTGCTGGAGAAGCGCCTGGCGGCCCTGGAAGGCGGCGTCGCGGGCCTGTGCTTCAGCTCGGGCATGGCCGCCATCACCGCCGCAGTGTTGAATATCTGCCGCGCCGGGCAGCATGTCGTCGCATCCGGATCGCTCTATGGCGGCACCGTCACGCTCTTCGGCCACACGCTTCCCCAGCTCGGGATCGACGTTGGTTTCGTCGACGCCGGTGATCCCGCGAATTTCGCCAAGGCCATTCGCGACAATACCCGCCTGGTGTACATCGAAGGTCTCGGCAATCCGAAGAACGATGTCCCGGACTACGCCGGGATTGTCCGAGTCGCCCACGAGCACGGCGTGCCGGTGATCTGCGACAACACCGTTCTGACGCCCATGCTGTTCAGGCCGATCGAGCACGGCATCGATATCGTCGTGCACAGTTGCACCAAGTACATCGGCGGGCACGGCACCAGCATCGGCGGGGCGATCATCGATTCCGGCCGATTCGACTGGTCCAACGGGCGATACCCCGAACTGACCGAGCCCGATCCCAGCTACCACGGGGTCCAGTACGTCGAGAGTTTCGGAAACCTCGCGTACATTCTCAAGGCCCGTGTGACCGTTCTGCGGGACACCGGCGCGTGTCTGTCGCCATTCAACGCATTCCTGTTCCTGCAGGGATTGGAGACGCTGCACCTGCGCATGCCGCGGCATTGCGAAAACGCACTGAAGCTTGCCCGGTGGCTCGAAAAGCATCCGCAGGTGGGCTGGGTGAACTATCCGGGTCTGGAATCGCATCCGGATCGCGCGAGGGCCAAGCGGTATCTGCCGGCCGGCTGCGGCGGCATTCTCGGCTTCGGCATCAAGGGCGGCAAACAGGCCGGTGTGAAGTTCATCAACAACGTGAAGCTCGCCAGCCATCTCGCGAACATCGGCGACAGCAAGACGCTGGTGATTCACCCGTCCAGCACGACGCACCAGCAGTTGAGCGAAACCGAGCAGCTTGCAGCCGGTGTGACGGGCGATTATATTCGTGTCTCGGTCGGCACCGAGCACATCGACGATATCGTCGCCGATTTCGAGCAGGCATTGAAAGCCAGTGCGTGAGGCGGCGGAGTAGGTCCCCTACGTCCCATCGGTCCTATGGGTCCTGCTCCCCGGAATTCAGAAGACGGCAATCGCATAGCACAACAGCAGAATCAAGGACAAAGAACCGCCATGTGGGAATACACGGACAAAGTCATGGAGCACTTCCTCAACCCTCGCAACGTGGGCGAGGTTGAGGACCCCGACGGCGTGGGCGAGGTCGGCTCGCTGGCCTGCGGCGACGCCCTGAAGTTGACGTTCAAGCTCGACAAGGATGGGCGAATTGCCGACGTCAAGTTCAAGACGTTCGGGTGCGCCAGCGCCATTGCCAGTTCCTCCGTGCTGACCGAGCTCATCAAGGGCAAGACGCTGGAGGAGGCGATGAAGGTGACGAACCGGGACATCGCCGAGTATCTGGGCGGCCTGCCGGAGCAGAAGATGCACTGCTCGGTGATGGGCCAGGAGGCCCTGGAGGCGGCGATTGCGAACTATCGCGGCCAGACCGTGACTGGGCACGACCACGAGCACGGCCGCATTGTCTGCACTTGCTTCGGCGTCACCGACAAGGAGATCGAACGGGTGATCCGTGAAAACGATCTGACCACCGTCGAGCAGGTGACGAACTACTGCAAGGCCGGCGGGGGGTGCGGCGGGTGCCACGGCGAGATCGAGAAGATCATTCAGGCTGTTCAGGGCCAGAAGGTGAAGGAGCAGACGCCGCCTCCGCCCAAGAAGGGTCGGAAACTCACCACGATTCAGAAGATTCAGCTTATCCAGCAGACGATCAACGAGCAGGTCCGTCCGGCCTTGCGGGCCCACGGCGGCAATATCGAGCTGATCGATGTCGAGGGCGACAAGGTGATCATCGCCTTTCGCGGCATGTGCGCCCAATGCAAGATCAGCGAGTTCACGATGAGAGACGTGGTCGAAGCCAAGCTCCGCGAGTTCGTCTCCGAGGACCTTTTCGTCGAGGAGGACAAGGACTCCGTGGACGCCCAGCACGTGCACAAAGGATAGAAAATGAAAGTCGTCTATTTCGATAACAACGCCACGACGCGGGTCGCCGACGAGGTCTACGAGGCGATGCAGCCGTATTTCTGCGAGCTGTACGGCAACCCGTCGAGCATGCACACGTTCGGTGGCCAGGTCGGCATCAAGGTCCGCGAGGCTCGCGAAAACGTGGCCCGGCTGCTCGGCTGCGATCCGAGCGAGGTCATTTTCACCAGTTGCGGGACCGAGAGCGACAGCACGGCCATCCACGGGACCCTGGCAGCCGTCCCCCAGCGGCGCAAGGTCATTACGACCCGCGTCGAGCACCCGGCCGTCCTGACCGTCTGCCGCGACCTGGAGAGTCGCGGGTACCACGTGATCGAATTGAATGTGGACAAGCTCGGGCGGCTCGACCTCGACGAATTGGAGAACTGCCTCGACGACGAGACGGCGCTCGTCACCATCATGTACGCCAATAATGAGACCGGTGTGGTCTTTCCGATTGAGCAGATCGCCGAGATGGTGACCAGCCGGGGCATCACCTTCCATACCGACGCCGTCCAAATCGTCGGCAAGATGCCCCTGAAGCTTTCGAACAGCTCGATCAACCTGCTGAGTCTCTCGGGGCACAAGCTGCATGCCCCCAAAGGCGTCGGCGTCCTGTACGTGAAGAAGGGGACTCGAATCGCTCCGTGGTTGCTGGGCGGCCACCAGGAGGGCGGTCGCCGGGCCGGCACGGAGAACGTCCCTGGTATCGTCGGCCTCGGTGTGGCCTGCGATTTGGCCTTCAAGTACATGGACGAGGAGAACACGCGAGTGAAGGCCCTGCGGGACAGGCTCGAAACCGCCATTCTCGAAGCGTGCCCGGACAGCCGCGTCAACGGCGACCCGGGTTCCCGCCTGCCCAACACGACGAACATCAGCTTCGAGTACGTCGAGGGTGAAGCGATTCTGCTGCTGCTCGATCGATTCGGCATCTGCGCCAGCAGCGGTTCGGCGTGCACTTCCGGCTCGCTGGAACCGTCGCATGTGCTCCGCGCGATGGGCGTGCCGTTCACCGCTGCCCATGGTTCGGTCCGCTTCAGCCTGAGCCGCTACAGCACAGAAGAAGAGGTCGATCTGGCCATCGAGAAGATGCCGCCGATCATAAACCGCCTCCGCGAGCTCTCGCCGTTCGTCCAGAACAGGGCCCTGAGTCGCTGACACGTCGCGACCTGCCGGCGGCGTGCGACTGGTCGCCGGTACGATGACCATGGACCTGATGGGCATCAAATGCGAGGAACTCATCGACGACGTCGAGGAGGGCGGCGTGAGCTGCGTACCTCGACCCGGCCGGCGCCGCGAACGTGAACCTGTTCATCGGGTGAGCGGTCTGACTCCCGCCAGGGAAGACCGCGAGCGTCACGTCGATTCTGTGTAACCGCGGACTACCGACTATCGCCTCGTCCCGACGGGAACACGGTCCAGGGCTGCGGCGGCAGGTCCGGCAGATAGCCTCTCAACCAGTCATACTGCGGGTGCTCTGCAAGGAAGTCCTCGGCGCTGAAGCCGATATCGCAGGAACCGCCCCATTTGGCCCACAGGCGCCAGTTCTTCGCCATGCCGGAATCGACGACCTTTCCGTCGAACGCGCCGCCGGGCCGATACGCGCCCCAGGCCCCCGGCACACGGCCGTCGTCGAGTTCGGCGTGTCCGCAGATCGTTCTGGAGCTGGGCTGCTCTTGTTGGAGATACACGTCGTAGTGGTCCGCGAGCATCCGCTTGGCGACCGCCACGTCGATCCGGCCGTAATGCTCCTTCATCAACTGGCCCCATCGAACCCTGCGGGACACCGCAGTGCTCCGCACGTCGTCCCAGCTTGCGTCCGTCTCCCCTCGCAGGACTTTCGTGTCCTCGGCCACGTTCGAGCCCGTGAAGTAGCCGTTGCTCTTCTTGCGAAGGCCGTGATACTTGAGGCCGAGCTCCAGGCAGGCGATCTCGCCCGTCCGGATATCGCCCAGCAGCCAGGAATTGGCGTAGGCTCCGCTGTTGTGGCGGATCATGATGTCCGCCCACTCGTCGATGCTCTCGGCGTACTGCATCGCCTGCCTGGCCCGGCAGAACACGGGTATTCCCCTGCGGTTGAAGTGCTCGAAGCCGCCGATGGTCGTCTCCGTGCCGATCAGGCCGGCGCCGGTGAGGAAGAAGTCCAGGCCGCTGTAGATCAGAGGACCCCACGACTGCATCAGGACGCGATGGCCCTGCTCGGGGGCGATCTCCACGATGAGATTGGCCGATTTGCCCAGTGCGTAGCCGACCCAGGAGTTGTGCGCCATGACGATCTGGCCGCCTGCCGTGGCGTCGCTCGTCGCGATGAACGCGCTGCAGCCCGGATGGTCCCCCGCGCCGGCCCTCTTCGCCTGCGGCCACCAGTACCACAGCACATCGATGAACCCGTTCATATAGAGCACCTGGTCGTACGTCACGTCCTTGCCGGCGTGGTTCATGCCGGCCGCGACGCCCCGCATCTCCTCGACATACTCGGCCGGCACCTTGCCCTTGAACAGTTTGCAGGCGGCCCGCACGAAGGAATCCAGGTCCTGCCCCGTCTCGAACTCCTCAACGTAGGCCAGCGTCTTCAGGAACTCGTCAATCTCATCGGCCGTCAGATATCCCCGCTGAAATCCCCGCTCGAACGGCTTGCCCTCGATGTGCAGGAAGATCCACCCGTTCTCATCATGCCGATAGCCCTTGGCCAGCAGGTCATTTACGTCGCAGTGTTTGGAGACCTCCATCGTCCGGCAGGAAACAAGGCTGCCCGCCGAAACGGCCGCGATGCACGCAATCAGAATCCTTCGAACCATTGCGACCTCCCTTCTTCAGTCAGGTTGTGCCGGCGCGTCCGTCGCGTCAATCGACCGTCGTCGATTATAGAAGATACGGCGCGATTCTCAAGCCCGCCTGGGTCGCCCACCGTTGCAGGATCTCCTTCTCTTTCGGCGTCGGGAAACGATTGCCCTTGCCGCGCACCTGTCGGATTGTCTTGTCGGCGTTGTGCACCTCGATGGTGACGCACTTCTCCTGGCCGGCCTCTGTCTCGCAGTCCATCGCCCAGATCGAGCACTTGCCCGTGTGACAGGATCTCGCATATGTCGCCACACAGTGTCGCTGCTTCCTTCCCTCTCCGGCCAGTTCCTGGCCGGATAGAAGTTCCCGAATCCGCCAGACCTTCATGTTCTGCGATTGCTTCGTTCCTTCGTTGAACTGCCAGTCCCTGATGGCCGAGTGGTTCCACCTCAGATTCTGCCCCTTCGATTCCCGCCCGAGCTGTCTATGCCAGGCTTCGACCTGGCGCAACAAGGCGGGGACGGTCCTGCCTCGCATCGAGAAATTGGGCTGGGCCGGCCCGACCTCCTGAGCGACTCCCCGCTCGACGAAGACGACTCGATTCTCATATTTCTCATGCCAAATGTAGTCAATGATCGGACCGACGTGGACGAGATCGAGCAGCGGGTTCGCGGCAAAGAAACGGAGCAGGCTCAGGCGGAAACCGTTGTCATGGAAATCCTGCCTGAGGCGAGTTCCCCTTAGGGCATCCGCCAATCGTTGGTCTCCGCCGACGGCGTGGACCTGTCCCCAGAGGATGGCCGCTTCGATGGGGTAGTCGTCGGGGGCCGCAAGGAAGTGGTGTGCCATCTTCTTGCTCAGGGGAACCGGCAGCCCGGGCGCGGTTCGCATACTCCCGCCCCGGCCGATGTGCTTGAACCATTCCTGGTAGGTAGTGTTCCCCTGCAGCCATGCCTGGTCCATGAAGGCCGGCACGTCGAACCGAGCAAACAGATGCCGAACGAGGGATGAAAACTGCCGTTGCCGATTGTGCGACCGGGGTCGCCACGTCTCGATGGGTCTGAGCCATTGCGCCGCGTCGTTGGTCAGTGCGAGCACTCCGCGAATGTATCTGAGGTCGTCGAGGAGCTTCGTCTTCGATTGCAGAAGCCGGAGGACGTCGAAGAGCATCGATGGATCGGTCGCATGCTCGAACGCATATGAGAGCTCTCTCGCGATAGGAGCGTCCAAGCTCTCCTTGCCGACACGCCCGCGGTACACGGCAGGAATGAGCTTGGCCACGTCTCGCGTCACCCTCGTCCCTGCCAATGTCCGAATTGCCCGTACGCGTCGTTCTTCAGGGACAACGTTCTGTCCTGGCCACGAAGGTCGTTTTAACCTGGAAGTGAGGTCGTCGTTGGCCGTCGGACCGTCGGGCAGGGCGATGTTCTCCGCCTCGCAACGAAGGCGGAACAGTCTTCGTACAAGCTTGTGTTCCTTCAGGGTATCGATCTTTCGGAGGCGTCGCTTCCCCAGCCGGGCATCGAGCATCCCGACGGCCCGGATCAGGGGGTCCTCGGACTGCAGGATCTCGTCAATCGGCAGGCTCAGGTAGCTGGAGAGGGCGTCGAGCCACTGACCATAAGAGAATACGTTGGCCGCTTGAGCCTCTCTGGTGGCTTCGACAAACCGGCGGCATCCGTCCTCTGTACCTGGGTAGTGCCAAGGCTCGGCGTACGTCCAGGTCATAGACAGGATTTCCTGTCCGTCGATCACGATCCACCCGCGACCCTCTTCCCTCCGTTTCCCGTACGTGGTGGCGCCGATCTGGACCCGGTCCCGCACGGAATCGGCGAACAAGTCTTCGATCTGTTTTCGCAGTTGGCTCCACCTCATGGACAGGCTCCAGACGGTGTTTCAGCGGTCGTCAGACCTCCACGCCGAAGACGGTTCGCAGGACGAAGCCGACGAGGAAGCTGAACGCGGCCACGCCGAGGCTCAGCCCCGCCATTTCCAGAAACCGGCTCTTGAACGGTTCGCTCCTCGCGACCGAGATGTAGTAGTTGAACGCGGCGATGATCCCTATCGCGGCCGCCAATGTGCACGCGAGACTGACGAAGTAGTTCGACAGGATCAGATAGGGGAAGATCAGGACACCGACCGTGAGGATGTAGGCCACGCCCGTGTAGACGGAGGCCTTGAGCGGGTTTTTGCCCCTGGCGCCGCCGTCCGTCGGGGTTGTCTCCTCGGACTTGGTGGACAGGTATGAGGAGGCCGCCATTGACAGGGCCGCCGCGATCCCGGTGACCGAGCCTGTCAGGGCGATCAGCCTGGCGTCCCGAAGGGCCAGAGTCAGACCGGCCAAGGCGCCGGTCAACTCGACGAGGGCATCGTTGAGCCCGAGGACCATCGAGCCGGTGTAGCGGAGTCGCTCCTCGTCGAGCATGCCGAGCAGGGCAGTCTCGTGCTCCTGCTCCTCCTTCATGATGGCCTCTGCCTCGGGGATCATGCCGCGCAGTTGCTCGTAGCCGCCCTGCGCCTTTTCCTCGGCGCTCTCCATGAGCTTGACGCCAAAGGTGAAGCCCAGAATCCGGCTGATCCAGAAGTACTCCGAAATCGCCCGGTGGTCGGGCGCCACGTCTTCCCCGGTATAGGCCCGCCACTGCTCGTAGTGCCGCATCTCATCGGCCGCGATCCGCTCCAGCACCCGGCGGTTCTCCGGCGACTTGACCGCGCCGGCCAGCCGATTGTAGATATGGTGCTCGGTGATCTCGACACGCTGGAAGATCAGCAGCTTCTGCCGTATCTCAGGGCTCAAATCCATTCTCTCGCTCCTTTGGCATCAGTTGCGTTCACGACCTCAGTGTTGCAGGCCTTGTTTGTAGTGACGCCGTAAGGCGTTATCTTCCTTCCGTGTGAAGATATGCCCTCACGGGCACACTACGAACAGGTTTCCCTTGACGCCGTCGCATCAGGGGCGGTTACTCTTTCGCCTGTTTGTCGAGCTTCGTGAAGAAATCCCGGAAGACCGGGTCCCTGTGGACGAAGTTCACCGCGCGGATCAGGTGCCGTGACTGGTCGAAGCTGAACGTGTAGTTGTCCGTCACGATAGGGCTGTGCACCAAGTCCGAGGGCAACCATTTGTCGTTGACCAGCCAGGCGACCGCCGTCATGTCCCAGAGGACCTTCGACCAGGCGAAATGGTCCTTATGGTAGTCCTTGAAGATGGCCAGCAGGTAGTCGCCGATGGGGCCGCGACCGCCGACGTACCGCTCCATCTCGGGTACCGTCGTTGTGAAGTGCGTCACGACGGGCGTGCAGGGCAATTGCACGACGGGCACGCCGCAGTCGAAGATGACGCGGGACGCCTTGAGGTCCTGCATGAAGTTGAATTCCCGCTGGTGCGGCCAGTTGTGCCCGTTGCCGCCCAGCCACACCAAGACGATGTTCTGAATGATCGAAGGCTCGATGAGAATCGCGTTGGCGACGTTGCTGATCGCCCCGACCGCCGCGACGTACAGCGGGTCCTGGGGACTGCTCTTCTTCGCCCGTTCGATCAGATCGAGCGCCGCCGGGCTTCGCTCGGGCTTCTCCAAGTCCGTGATCCAGTTCGTGCTGCCCTTGAAGACGAACCCCTCGGGCGACTTGCCGAGCTTGTCCAGGAGTCGTAGGATCTCCTCGTAGCTCTTCTCCATCCCATCGCCCGGCCCGCTCGACCGGTTGTTGTGGAAGGGAGCCGCGTAGAGCGCCTGCACATCCAACTCCGGCGAGATCAGTGCGTAGACCACCGC
>ENA-UPTA01002994-UPTA01002994.1-activated-sludge-metagenome-genome-assembly--contig:-NODE-2994-length-16961-cov-9.108719_pt1 | contig 16961 bp, 15 predicted proteins | sample MGYA00238184_ERZ773361 | MGnify/ENA primary metagenome ERZ773361 (study PRJEB29100, sample SAMN05720205) | activated sludge metagenome | isolation source: anaerobic digester from wastewater...
TAATCATAGCCCATTCATTTCCTCAGAATGAAAATGATTACAGAGGCAGATTTATTCTTGATTTTGTTAAATCGCAAAAAAACACAGAATTTCATATAATTGCGCCTCATTATGAAGGATGTTTTGATAAAGAGATTGATAGTGCAAAGATTCATTATTTTGAGTGGAAACACGGATATCTTGCCGGAAGGAAGCTCTATAACCCAATCACTCTTTTTGTGACAATTAAGCTTGTCTTTATGTTCTTTATCAAGGCAAAACAACTTTTAAAAGAAGAAAATTTTGATCACATTTTTGCGTGCTGGGCTGTTCCTGCCGGTTTTGTTGCATATCTGTTGAACAAGTTCATGAAAATTGAATATAAGGTGTGGCTTCTTGGAACTGATGTGAATAAGTTCATCAACATTCCGTTCTTTCTTCCTGCAATTTTGAAGAATGCGACTAATGTTTTTGCAAACAGTGAGGAATTGAAGGGAAAAATCGTTGAGAAGTTTAGTGTTTTAGATGTTGAGATTTTACCGACAAGATCAACTCTGCCAGAGCCGGTTAGACCAGAAAATCCTTATCCCATTAATAAGGAAAAGCTGAATGTTTTCTTTGTGGGACGGCTTGAAGAAGTTAAGGGGATAGACATTTTCATTGAGATAGCAAAAAGAGTGAAAGAACAAATGAAAAACACAGAGTTTTTTGTGATAGGGGATGGCTCAATGACAAAAATTGTCGAAAATGCCAACAAAAACAATGAAATCATCTGGTTGGGAAAGCTGACTTTAGCGCAGATCAGTCATTATTCAGAGTTTATGAATTTGCTTCTGATCACTTCAAGGAGTGAAAGCATGCCTGTTGTTTTCTGGGAACTCCATGAAAAAGTTAATATTTTATCATTTCCAGTTGGTGACATCCCGAAATATCTTGAGAATGAGAATATTTGCGAAACAGTCGAAGAGTTTGTGGAGAAGATAACCGATCGGGCGCGATAAATCGTGCCCCTGCATCACTCACCGCGACCCGTGGTCGCTCGTTGGCACACTTCTTGCATATCGCGCATAGTATTTTTAAGGAGACTTTGTTGAAAAAAGGTTTCACACTAATTGAATTGATGATTGTTATTGCAATTATTGGAGTTCTTGCTGCGGTTGCAATTCCGCTTTACGCAGATTACACAAAAAAGGCAAGAACAACCGAAGTGCCTGAAAACTTTAAGGTTATTATAAAAGAACAGATGAGTTTCATGTATGATCCGACAAACGGTCATTATGCAACAAGTCTTGAATCAATAAAGTGGAGAACTTCAACCGGTTCAACAAGAGGGAATTTTTATCAATTCAGCACTTCAGGAGTCACAACCTGTAATCCCGGAACTTATGCGGGCCCTATCCCGATCGGGCTTGCCGAAGCTGTGGCAATTGATTTTTATTTTGTTCCTGATAATTATAGATCTGCCTGTATGGATGTTGGATCAAATATAAAAACAAATACACCATAATGTCCCTTCTATTTATAAATCCATTTGTTGAAGATTTTACTGCGTATAATTTGTGGGCGGTTCCTCTTGGGTTGTTCCGTCTGATGGAGCACTTTGAGAAAAAAGGGGAAGTTGTTGAATTTGTTGATCTTCTTGATGGTAGTGATGTTGGGGGTGATGGTGCGACTGCTCCGGAATTCAGGTCGTGGGGTCGTCATTCTTACTGGAAAAGGAGGATTGATAAACCTGTTGAACTGAAGTTTGTGCCAAGGAATTTCAACCGTTTCGGTGCGAGTGATGATCAGGCTTATGAGATATTGTCAAAGGTGAATAAGCCGGAAAAGATCTTTGTTTCAAGCGGGATGACATACTGGTATAGAAGCGCTGTGCGGACAATAAAGATCGTTCGTGATGTTTTTCCTGATGTTGAGATTGTGGTTGGTGGGATTGCGGCGACTTTGATCCCTGAATTTTTCAGAATGGAGGGGGTGAAGGTTCACGAGGGGATTTATCCGGTTGGTGAAGATATTACGGGGACTGGTTCTAAATATTTGAATGATTTGAGGTTTTTTCCTGCAAATATTGTAAAAGGGTGTCCCAACAGGTGCAGTTACTGTGCAAGCTCGATTTTTGATGAGTCAATAAAGATCAAAGATATTCAGGCACTTAAACAAAATCTTGAACATTGGAATGAAGTGACAAATTTTGTCGATGTGGCATTTTATGACGATGCACTTTTGTTGAATAAGGGTTTGTATTTAAAGGATTTTCTAAACACGCTGACTCCCGGAAAATTCAGATTCCATACTCCGAATGGCCTGCATCTGAAAGAGGTTGATGAAGAGTTGTGCAGATATTTTGCGGACTATAATTTTCCTCAGCTTCGTTTCGGTTTTGAAACGGCCTTTTCAAGATTTGATGATAAGACAAATTTTGTCGAGTTGTCAAAAGTGGTTGAAATGCTTCATAAATATGGTTTTAATCACGAGATGATAGGGGTTTATCTTCTCTGCGGACTGCCGGGCCAGACAGTTGAAGAGGTTGAAAAGACGATAGAGCTTGTTTCAGCCATCGGTGCAAGGCCGTATCTGAGTGAATATTCACCGGTTCCTAAGACTGTACTATTTAAAAAGCACCTTGCTGAAAGTCTGCTTGATTTTGAAAATGAACCGTTATATCAGAATAATTCAGCGTCAAGTTTCAGAAGTCCCGTTTTCACTCCAAATGTGATGAAAGGGCTGAAAGAGAAGTTGAATCAGATATATAGGTGACGGGTGGCGGGGCGATGCCCGCGGAGTTCCCGGGGCTATGCCCGCGGGCTGAGCAAGCACCGTCCTTCAGACGGTTGTCGATTGCGGACTGAAGGTTCGCGCTATCTTAGCCCACGCCCAACGGGCTGGGACACCGTCCTTCAGACGGTTGTTGAATGCGGACTGAAGGTTCGCGCTATCTTAGCCCACGCCCAACGGGCTGGGATGATTTTTCCGTATTTTTTTTGGATTCATTTAATAAATTGTGATAGTATCGGTGACTAAAGTGTTTTCTTTCCGGAGATGTTATGGGAAAAAAGGTTGTGCTTCTGGTTGATGACAATGAGTTGAATCGAAAGGTTATAGCGAAGATCGTTGAGTCGCTCGGATATGAAACGATATCGGCGGGAAGCGGAGTTGAGGCGCTTCAGATATTCAATCACGATAAGCCGGACATGATCCTGATGGATTGCCGTATGCCGGATATGGATGGTTTCGACACGACAAAGATCATTCGTCAGATAGAAAATGTTAATGATATGAAGCATATACCAATTATCGCTGTGACTGCGGACGATAAGAGTGAAGAGTGGGAAAGATGCCAGAATGCAGGGATGAACGATTTTATTGGAAAGCCGGTTGATGTTGCAAAACTTTCGGAAATGATGAAAAAATATTCTTTTGAACCCGGTGATAATGCGAATGTCGATCTGAACGCACTGTTGGTTTCAGCAGATAATGACCCCGTTTGGGCAAAAGAACTTCTTGTGATGTTTGTGGCTGATACTGTCGAAAGGATCGAAGAGATCGAAAAGATGATCGAAGAGAAGAAATTCAGCAAAGATGATGCAATAAGGCATTTTCACACAATAAAAAGTTCTGCCGCAAGTATCGGTGCCTTTGAACTGAGCACACTTGCAAAAAAGATGGAAAACTTTGTCAAGAATGGGGAAGTAACTAATATTACTGATAATTTTCAGCAGTTGAAAGATGAGTTCAAACGGTCTGCAACAGTTCTTGAAAATGGTATAGCCCAGAAAATAAATGAAAAATCTTAAAGTCGCCGCAGGGTTTCTGATAACAGCTCTTCTTTTCTATTTTCTTCTTCGTGATCTCGATTTCGAATTGTTTTTTTCATATCTTATCAAAGGCGACATTGTCCTTATTCTGCTTGGTATCGCAGTCTATCTTTCATCTTTTCTTGTCCGTGGTCTTCGGTGGAAGATCCTTCTGAAACATCTCGGCAGCTTCAAGGTCAATGATCTTGCAATGCTCGAAATTGCCGGTTATGCTGTGAACAATGTGTTTCCGGTCAGGATCGGTGAATTCACCCGTGCATGGATAACCGGGAAAAGAAATTCCGTTTCAAGAACATCGGTGCTTGCTTCGATATTTGTTGAGCGGATATTTGACGGGCTTACTATCGCTCTGATACTTTCGGCAACACTTTTTTTCTATCCTTTCCCGCAGAATGTGAAAACGCTTGCTGTCATGGCTTCAGGAATGTTCGCGTTGCTTTTTCTTTTCATAATGTTCGGCACTTTTTCAGATAAGCCATTGAAATTAATAAGAATGTTAAAATCAAAACTTCCGGAATTCACTAGATTTATTTTTGATATAGCGGAAAAGTTTTTAAAAGGTGCAAGTTCTCTCAACTCGTTAAGCCAGATATTTGCAGTTACATTTTTGAGCATTATGGTCTGGGTTTTTGAACTTACTGTATATATTCTGATATCGAGAGCTTTTGAAGTTGACATCCCTTTTGCCGGTTATCTTTTCATGCTTTGTGCCGCAAATCTCGGAATGCTTGCCGCTCCGACACCCGGCGGGCTTGCAGTCTTTCAGGCGGCGATAGTTTTTGCACTGAGATCTTTCACCATACTTTACGAAAAAAGGATGGCAGTTGCGATCATTCTCCACATGGCACAGATAATTCCAGTCACCATCATCGGCCTTATGTGGCTTTATCTCAATCATATATCGGTGTTATCAGCCCAAAACGACACCGGTTAAAGTACGAAAACTTGATTAGAACAAAAACAGATATATAATCCGGATTCCAGATTTTTTTAACGAGGAGGTCTGAAATGGCAGGAATTCCGATCACAAAAGAAGGATTTGAAAGGATAAGCGAAGAGCTGAAACATCTCAAGAAAGATGTGAGACCCGACATAATAAAAAAAATAGCCGAAGCGAGAAGTCACGGAGATCTGAAAGAAAATGCCGAATATCACGCGGCAAGGGAAAGGCAGAGTTTCATTGAAGGGCGTATCGGCTATCTTGAAGGTGTGGTCGCTGATTGTGAAGTGATTGATGTTTCCAAGATAAAAGGAGATAAAGTGTTTTTCGGTGCAACGGTAACTTTGATGGATGTTGATAGCGAACAGGTTGTGAAATATACACTTGTCGGAGAGCCGGAAAGTGATCCGAAAAACGGCAGAATATCGGTTGAAAGTCCGATAGGAAGAGCGGTTCTTGGAAAATCTGAAGGGGATGATGTTAAAGTCCAGACACCGTCAGGAGTCAGGGAATACGAGATAATTGAAGTCAAGTATTCGTAATGTCTTATGATCTTGCGGGGCATAACAGAACTCTGACATTTCTGAATCAGCCGGTCGCATCGGTTGCCGGACTTTCAAAACAGCAGTTGAACAAGATTTCGAAAGCACTTGGCGAAAGGGTTTTTAATCTTGTGATCGAGAATATTCCTGAAAAATATGAGGCGCGGCTTCTTGCAAATTCAGTTGCTGATCTCATTCAGGGTGAAATGTCAACGCTCAAAGCAAAAGTTCTCGGATGGAAAAGGGGTTTCGGCAAGGCACCTGCGACAATGAAGGCGTTATTTAACGGAACTGTTATAAATCTTGCGTTCTTTGGTAAAGTCGGCGACATTTATGCCGCCTCTTTTCCGGTTGGATCAGAAATTCTTATCTCAGGAGAGGTGAGCACAAGATCGGTGATCCCCGGTTTTGTCAATCCTGATCTTTTCCGGTTTGATGAGGATTGGAAAGTGCTTTTGAGCGGATTTGTCCCTGTTTACAGAAAGATCAGCGGAGTTTCACAGCTTTTTATGCTCAGAACTGTCAAGGTGATACTCGAAAAGATGAAAGAGTTCGGTGATGACTGTATGCCGGCTGAAATTATGAAAGATCTTGGATTTCCGCCGTTCCTTGAAACAGTTCTCAATATTCATTTTCCAATTGCCGGAAAAAGCATTGACGAGCTTAACGGTCGTGCAACACACTGGCACAGACGGCTCGCTTTTGACAAACTTTTCTTTTTTCAGTTCGGGGTGCTGAAAGAGCGACTTGCTGACACATCACTGAAAGGAAGAAATATCGAAGTGTGCTCACAACTGTCTGAAAATGTTGAAAAAAATCTGCCGTTTGCTCTGACTTATGCTCAAAAAAGAGTTCTTGGAGAAATAAGGAATGACCTTCGATCCGCCCGTCCGATGAACCGTCTTCTTCAGGGTGATGTCGGAAGCGGAAAGACCGCTGTGATGATGCTCGCCGGGCTTGATGTGATAAATTCAGGTTACAAAACTGTGATAATGGCGCCGACAGAAATTCTTGCGGTTCAGCACTTCAACACGATATCAAAAAATGTCCCTGAAAATTTGAAGATAGAGCTTTTCCTCGGGGGCGTGACAGGGAAAAAGAAGAAAGCGCAGAGGGCTGAAAATGCGGCAGAAGCCGATTTTATAATCGGGACACACGCCCTTTTTGAAAACATGGAATTCATGAATAATATCGGGCTGGTAATTATTGATGAACAGCACCGTTTCGGGGTTTCGCAGAGAATGTCGTTGCAGAATAAGGCGATGAATCCTGATGTTCTTATCGTGAGTGCGACTCCCATTCCCAGATCGCTTGCACTTACTGTTTACGGGTCAACCGATATAAGTGTCATTGATGAAATGCCTCCGGGAAGAAAACCAGTTGTTACAAGGTATGTCAAGCATTTCAATAGAAAAAAGGTTTTTGACCATGTTGTTGAAATAATTGAGAAAAACAATGAAAAAGGGTACTGGGTCTGTCCTCTTGTCGAAGAGAGTGAAAAGATCGACTTGAAGCATGTTGAAGGGGTTTTTGAAGAATTCAGGACTGTTCTTGGTGAGCGGGTGTTTCTGATCCACGGCAAAATGAAAGGGGATGAAAAAAGTGCGGTCATCGAAAAGCTCAAATCGGGAGAAGCCAATCTTCTTGTTTCAACTATTGTCGTTGAGGTCGGCGTTGATGTTACCGATGCGTCGTTCATGGTGATAGAAAACGCTGAAAGGTTCGGGCTTGCACAGCTTCATCAGCTCAGAGGAAGGGTCGGCAGAGGTGAGAAAAAGTCTTTCTGTGCCCTTATTTCGAGTGAAGATGTTGGAGACAAGGCAGATAAACGGCTTGAATTTATTGCAAAAACTGAAAACGGCTTTAAGATCGCGGAGTATGATCTCAAGACGAGAGGTCCCGGAGCAATGACCGGACTTGAGCAGAGCGGTTTCAGGAATGACCCTTATTTTATGCTTGCGGCAGTGCACGGTGATCTTGTCGAAAGGGCAGGAAGTGCCGTGAAAAAGATCTTTTCAGGTAAGAACATTGAAATGACAAAATATCTGGAGAAAGTGTTTGATCAGTTTTTTAAAGAAAGTTTTAACAGATTTAAGACAGGGTAGAGGCAAGTCGGGCTCAAAAACACTTGCTGTGCTCGGGTATTTTGACAAGAAGACCGAGGAGATGATCTGCGATGTTAAAAAAAGGACGGAACTCAGCATCTGTGAACTGGGTGAAACTGTATATTCCTCTCCGCACATAACTTTTCTAATCACCGATGACAGAGGGATCGACAAAATGAAAAAGCAGCTTGACGGGATAACCAGAAAAGTGCGTCTGCCTGTTGTGAGATTTTCGCACATCGGATATTTTCCTTCATCCGGAGTTGTTTTCATAGGAATAACTCCTACTACCGAACTGATGAGATTTCATACAGTCATCTGTTCAAAATTTGAAGGAACCGATTCCCGGATCAGCCCTTATTACATGCCGTCAAAATGGATACCTCATTGTTCGATCGCTGACGGAGTCGAAGAAATATCAATAAAAACAAGTGTGTATCGAGAAATACCTTTCCCTTTTGAAGCAAGAATAGAGCGTCTTGCCATCACGGAAATGGATCATAGTACCGGAAAGCTGGTAAACAGCGTTGACATTCAGGAAAAGGTGTTTCCGGATCAAGATTAAAAAATCTCACATTTGAAAATCTTCTTTTTTTTCTTATACGGTCCTGAATTTCTTTTGACAGTTTATGGGGAGTGTGGATTGAAATGACATCAATAACCCCGCATGCAGAGGCGGCTGTTTCCATTCTTGACAACAAAAATGAATTGAACTTCGGATTATACCTGTATCTGTCAAAAAACATTCTCCCTGAATTTCCCGGATAGGTAATGCAGTATGCCTTTTCAAAAAGCTGAACGCTTCTTACGATGGTGAACTGATCTATCTGAAAGTTAAATGCAAAGAACGGGAGCAATGCCGCATTAGTGATTACGGCGACTGTTTTTGCTTTTTTTCTTAAATAGATGGAAAGAAAGAATGTGATTACGAAGATAATTTTTATAAAAAACGGAGGATCTATCAACGGAATGAGCGAATCTGAAGAGGCCCTGCCAAGAAAACTGATCATAAAATGTGCCGGCTCTATAATAATATCAGACAGATGGAGAAAAAACGCTGAAATGCTGACTGAAAAAGGGATGGTGAACTGTGCAAGAGTGATGAACGGAATTGAAATGGAGACGACAGGTATGACAAAAAGGTTGACTAACGGTGCCATCAACGGGAAATTCCCTGATATCATTGAATATACTGGTAATAGTGCATAGTTGAGAACTGCTGAAACGCAGATCAGTTTCAATGTGACAGATGGCGGAAGGACTTTATAGATCTGAAGGACGGTTGCCACACAGATCGCACTCATGATAAAGCTCAGACTTGTGATGCTGTGAGGAATTATCACAGCGACGGTCGTTATTGAAATGATGAAAAGGAAAAGGGGTTGAGGAAAATATCCTTTCAGCAGGAACATGTCGAAAAAAAGGATGAACGAAAGCGCCCTGAGAGTCGGAATGGAGCCGCCTGTGATGAAAAAATAGAAAAATGATGCAGTGATCTTCAATAAAAAAAGGATTGCTGAGGAAGTTCTGTAACGGAACGGAAGAAAAAACATAAGAAATTTGAACAGAAAATTGAAAAGAATGACCATTATTCCGGCATGGAAAGCTGAAATAGCAACAAGGTGCATTGTCCCTGTGTTGATCAGATCGTTCCTGAATTGAGGTGAAAATTTTCTTTCTCCTGTCGCAAGTGCGAGGATGAATTCACGGTTTTTCAATGATGAACAGCTTTTCGCAAGTTCGTTTTTAAGCAGTTGTATCCATTGAGGCGGCTCAATTGAATTTGTCAATGAAACAGGGGTGTTATGATCTCTGATGAGGATGAATGCAAAGATCAGAACAGATAAGATCATGGTGTTTCTGTGTGGTTTTAAATACGCTGCAAACTGTTTTAATGAGAAGGTCATATAAAAAAACCAGAGTTTTATCACAGCTAATTTACATGTTTGGATGACAACCGTCAAATAAAAAGTTGAAAAGTACTTGAAATAAAAAATTTTATTTGATAGATTGTCTGTCAGCGACTGGTTTTTTTTAATAATGGAGGTGAGTTGTGAAATTCAGAAAATTTGACGGCAGTTTTGACAGTATCGGTTTTTTGAGCATGCTGATGCTTGATATTAACGGAACTATCAGGCAGGTCACCGTTCCCAAAGGTTACATAAATGAAAAAGTCCTTGAAAAAGGGATTGGCTTTGATGCATCAAATTTCGGCTATGCAAAAGTCCATAAATCCGACATGGTTGCAAAGCCGGATATGTTGACGGCATTTGTCGAGGAAAAGGAAGGGCATACGATACTTCACGCTTTCTGTGATGTCTATCTTACTGACGGAACTGAATTCGATCAGTATCCGAGAGCTGTTGCAAAAAAGACAGTCGAATATCTTCAGAAAGAAGGTATAGCCGATGATGCAAAAGTTCTTGTCGAACTTGAATTCCATGTTTTTGATACGGTTAAGTATTCAACCGATTTCAGCCACAGTTTTTACGAAGTTCAGAGTTCTGAAGGAATAGGCCCCGATTTTGAAGATGACCCCCGTTTCCAGATCCAGAAAGGTTATCACCGTCTTTATCCGGCAGACAAGAGTTTCAATCTGAGGAATGACATTGTTGCCGCCCTTGAATCTGCAGGAATTCCTGTAAAATATCATCATCATGAAGTTAGTGCGGCTCAACTTGAGATAGAACTTGATTTCATATCATTATCTGAAGCGGGCGATAAAGTTTCGCTTGCAAAATGGATCGCAGTGAACATTGCAAGGAAACACGGCGTATTTATTACATTTATGCCTAAACCCGTTTATAATATCGCAGGCAATGGAATGCATGTCCATCAATATCTCACGAAAAAAGGGAAGTCATTCTTTGCAGGTGAAGGGATGCACGGACTTTCAAAAGAATCGCTTGCTTATACGGCAGGGATCCTTGATCACAGTCTGACCGGATCACTTCTTGCGTTCTCAAATCCGAGCACCAATTCATATAAACGGCTCGTTCCAGGTTTTGAAGCACCTGTCGGAGCAACTTTCGCAAAGGGCTCAAGAGAGGCCTCGATCAGAATTCCCGCATATCTTGCAAAAGGGGAAGAGAGGATCGAATATAGAACAGGGGACGCAACTGCCAATATTTATTACTTTCTCTGCGCAATGATACTTGCAGGAGTTGACGGAATAAAGAAGGGGAGAGACCCCATCGAAAGCAACTATCACGACCGTGAGAACGGCAAAACTTTCCCGCTCAACCTCAATTCTGTCCTTGACGGACTGCTTGAAGACAACGCTTATCTTCTTCCCGCATTTCCCGAAACACTTATCAATTACTGGGTAAAGACAAAAAGAGCCGAAGCACAGTATGTCTATAACGCTCCAACCCCTCAGGAATACGAACTTTATTTCAATATTTAACCGATAAATTTACCCGGCCCGTTGCAATTCTTGACAGCCCTGAATTTTGGAGTAGAATCCAAAAAAGTTGATTAAATTTTGGAGTGGAGTCTAAAAATGACACAATTTAAGCAAATTTATGTCAGGTTGATGAATGGAATGGATATCAAAACGCATCGGTATCTTTATTCAAAACTCCTTCCTGATGAAAGAATTGTAGGTGTTGCCGGACAACGAGGTGTCGGAAAAACAACGATGATGTTGCAATATTTATTGGAGAATGGCTATAACACACAGAATTCATTATATTTTTCTGCTGATCATATCTATTTTAGCGAATACCGGCTTTATGATTATATTGAAAAAAAGTTTCTTGAAGAAGGAATTGAGCTTTTTTTTATTGACGAAATACACCGTTATACCGGATGGAGTCAGGAGCTTAAGAACATTTACGATTCTTTCCCGAAGATCAGAATAGTTTTTTCGGGAAGTTCAATGCTTGATCTTATCAAAGGGGAATACGATATGTCCCGAAGAGCGCTCCTTTTACATCTTGAAGGCGTTTCTTTCAGGGAATATCTCTCAATGAAAAATATTTTTAAAACAGATCCGTTTACGATGGAAGAACTTTTGAATGACAGTGTCGGAATTTCTGAAAAACTTTCCACTATTCCGATGATATCAGGTCATTTTAAAGATTATCTTAAATATGGTTACTACCCTTTTTCGATTAATAATGTTGAGAGCTTTTCTGCAAAACTTCTTTCGATAATTGATAAAACCATCCAGATAGATATTGCCGGTTTTTATAATCTTAAAACTCAGAATCTTTCACTTTTCAAACAGATACTTCTTTTTCTGGCAACGAATCCCCCCGGTGAATTCAACATCCATAATCTTGCTCAATCTTTGAAAATTGATGATAAGACGGTTGTAAATTATCTTGAAATATTGATAGAAACCGGACTGGTCACTCCTCTTTTTTATAATTCAGGCGGACACAAAATGTTGAGAAAACCGGTCAAGTATTATCTTAACAACAGCTCTTTGTATTTTACTCTTGCTATGGAATCGGGGCATGAAATTGAGATCGGCGCTTTAAGAGAATCATTTTTTCTTTCAATGGTGAAAAATGCAGGACTCACTCCGCACTATTCTTCCAAAGGTGATTTTGAGGTAAAAGGATTTACCTTTGAAGTCGGAGGAAAAAATAAAAAGAGAAAACAGATAAAAGATGTCGAAAGATCATTTGTTGTCAAAGATGATGTTCTTCTCGCTCAAAAAGGGGAAATTCCTCTGTATCTTTTCGGTTTTTTGTATTAAAAAGGGCGGGAACGGTTAATTTAACCGATAGCGAAACTTATTTCGGCTTCACAGACGAGTGTGCCGTTGACGAATGCTTTTCCGGCTCCGATGCCGACAGAATGACGCATTTTGACTATTTCCACTTCAAGATCGAGTTTGTCTCCCGGTACTACTTTCTGACGGAATTTTGCATTGTTGATACCTGTGAAATAGGCAAGTTTTCCTTTAAATTCATCCATGCTGAGGACTGCCACCGCTCCGAGTTGCGCCATTGCTTCAACGATAAGAACTCCGGGCATAACAGCTTCTTGCGGAAAGTGACCCTGAAAGAATGGCTCATTCACCGAAACCATTTTGTATCCGACCGCTTTTTTCCCTTCTTCAATGATCTCCGCCCTGTCTATCATCAAAAAAGGATAGCGGTGCGGAAGGATCTTTTTGATCTGTTCACTGTTTAACATTTTCACCTCCGGGTTATGAAAAAACTAAAAAAGAAAGATCGTTAACTAATATCATTACACGCAGAAAATGACAAGAAATTAATTCTAAAAAACAGGGCTAACACAAAAATACGAATAATAACAAAAAGTTGCGGTCAGCATTTTTTTTATTTGATTTTACTGGGATAAAAGATAGACTGACATGTCAGTTTTTTTATGATATGAGGTATATGATGACTGCAAATTTCAAAGCTGCTATCACAGGAACCGGAAGTTTTGTCCCGGAAAAGATAATGACCAATTTCGATCTTGAAAAAATTGTTGATACAAGTGATGAATGGATCAGGACAAGGACCGGTATTTCGGAAAGAAGAATTGCAGATGAATTTACAGCCACTTCGGATATTGCAACAAAAGCGGCATTAAAAGCGATCGAAGATGCAAAAATGACTGCCGAGGATATTGACCTCATTCTTGTTGCGACGGTTACTCCTGATATGGCTTTCCCGTCAACGGCCTGCTTTGTTCAGAAAAATATAGGTGCAGTAAATGCGGCGGCATTTGACATGGGTGCAGGGTGTACCGGTTTTATTTACGGACTTTCTGTCGCTAACAGTTTTATAACAGCAGGAGTTTACAGAAACATTCTTGTTATCGGCGCAGAAACCCTGAGCAAGGTCATCAACTGGGAAGACAGGAACACATGCGTTCTTTTCGGTGATGGAGCAGGAGCTGTTGTAGTGTCAAGAAATGAAGGCGAGGAAGGGATACTTTCGGTTAAGATCGGTTCAAACGGAAATCATACCGGACTTATTACTCAGCCCGGCGGCGGTTCGAGAACGCCTGCAACATGCGATGTTATCAAGCAGAAACTTAATACCATTCACATGGAAGGGAGTGAAGTTTTCAAACTTGCAGTAAGAACCATGTCCAATGTTTCGCTTGAAGTTCTCGAGGAAGCCAAGCTCAATGTTGAAGATCTCACACTTGTCATTCCTCATCAGGCAAACCAGAGAATAATTGACGGTATTTTCAACCGGCTCAATGTTCCCAAAATAAAGACACATCTGAATCTTGAAAAATATGGAAATACTTCCGCAGCTTCAATCCCGCTGGCTCTTGATGAAGCGGCAAGAATGGGAATGCTGAAAAAAGGGGAAAATCTCCTCGTGGTCGCTTTCGGAAGCGGTCTCACATGGGGTGCGGCAACAGTTAAGTGGGTGAAATAATGACTAAAACTGCTTTCATTTTCCCTGGACAGGGGGCTCAGTATGTCGGAATGGGAAAGGATTTTGTTGAAAACTTTCCCCAAGCGAAAATGGTTTTTGAAGAGGCATCCGATGCTCTCGGATATGATATGCTTAAACTTGTTATGGAAGGAACAGACGAAGATCTTAAACAGACTGAAGTGACACAGCCTTCGATTCTTACTGCTTCTATCGCGGCTCTTTCAGCGGTGACAGAGGAAGGTTTTGACTGTGATTTTACTGCAGGGCTAAGCTTGGGTGAATATTCCGCCCTTGTAAAAGCCGGCTCATTAAAATTCAAAGATGCCGTTTCAGTTGTAAGGCAGCGCGGAAAGTTCATGCAGGAAGCAGTTCCTGCGGGTCGCGGTGCGATGGCGGCAGTAATAGGAATGCCGATAGATAAGTTGAAGGAATCTTTAAGGCAGGCATCAGTGCATGGAATAGTCGAAATAGCAAATTTCAACAGTCATGAACAGTTGGTGATATCAGGAGAAACTGCAGGAGTCGAAGCGGCAGTCAAACTTGCACTCGAAAACGGTGCGATGAAGGCGGTGATGCTTCCTGTAAGTGCTCCGTTTCATTCCTCTCTTCTTAAGCCCGCGGCTGAAAAACTTCATGAAGTGCTTAAAAATACTGAAGTTAATCCACTGAATAAGCATGTTGTTTCGAATGCCGATGCATTGGTGCTAAAAAACCATGAAGAGGTTGTTCCGGCACTTGTCAAGCAGGTGAACAATTCAGTTCTGTGGGTTCCTTCGATCGAATTGATGATAGATGAAGGGGTTGATTCTTTCGTTGAGATCGGTCCGGGCAAGGCATTATCAGGATTTGTGAAGAGAATAGCAAAATCAAAAGGGGCAAAAGTCGATATTTATAATGTTGAAGATATGGTTTCATTTAAAAATTTTGTTGATGCAAAAAATAAGGGGGGCAACTGATGACATTAAAAGGGAAGACCGCTGTTGTGACAGGCGGTTACAGAGGTATAGGAAAAGCAATAGCTATAAAGCTTGCGTCAATGGGTGCAAATGTTGTGATCAATGATATAGGAGCTCCGGAAACTGCAGATGATACAGTCAATGAACTCAAGTCGTTCGGTGTCGAAGCTCAGGCAGTTTCTGCAAATGTAACTGTTGAAGAGGAAGTGAACGGCATGATCGCAAAAGTGATCGAGAAGTTCGGACATATTGATATTCTTGTCAACAATGCTGGAATTACAAGAGACGGACTTTTGATGAAAATGAAGGAATCGGACTGGCAGAGCGTTCTTGATGTCAATCTGAAAGGGGTATTTCTATGCACGAAAGCTGTTGTCAGACCAATGATGCAGCAGAAAGGCGGAAGTATCGTGAACATTACTTCTGTTGTCGGGATAACGGGTAATGCGGGTCAGGCAAATTACAGTGCATCAAAAGCCGGTGTGATCGGTTTTACCAAATCTATTGCAAAAGAGATCGGAAGCAAAGGTGTGAGAGTGAATGCAGTTGCTCCCGGTTTCATAAATACAAAAATGACAGAAGCACTTCCGGAAGAGGTTAAAAAAGCATATATGGCAAATATTCCTCTTAAAAGATACGGTGAGCCGGAGGAAATTGCAGAAGTTGTTGCGTTTCTGTGTGAAGACAGATCCAGATATATGACGGGTCAGGTTTTAAAAGTTGATGGTGGAATGGCTCTTTGATGAGCTGTTAAAAAGTAAATAATTTATGGAGGTTATTATGTATTTTGAAAAGATCGTTGAACTCGTTAAAGAACATCTTGCACTTGATGATGTTTCCAACATTACGCCGCAGACATCACTTATGGGTGACCTTGAAGTTGACTCTCTTGATGCGGTTGAGATAATAATGAAGATCGAGGACACTTTCGGAATCGAAATTCCTGATGAAGATGTCAACCAGTTCAAAAATCTGGGCGATATCGCAAATTACATAAAGGCGAAGAAGGAAGCTTAAGAAAAATTTTCCTCAAAAATTAAAGTGAGGTAGGGGAATGAACAGGAGAGTTGTAGTTACCGGTATGGGTTGTGTTACTCCGGTCGGCAGCGGATGGAAAAATTACTGGGGAAATCTGCTTGCAGGAAAGAACGGAATATCTCTTATCACGGGTTTTGACACGACTGATTTCAATTCAAAGATAGCCGGAGAGATCAAGGATTTTGACATGGGTCTTTACCTTGATAAGACAGAATATAGAAGAATGGACAGGTACACTCAATTTGCTGTCGCTGCTGCAAAACTTGCGATCAGTGATGCCGGCATTGATATTGAAACAGTTGACAAAGACAGTTTCGGTGTCTATCTCGGATCGGGTATCGGCGGTATGGCGACACTTGAGGAACAGCACAGAATACTTATGGAAAGAGGTCCGAAAAGGATAAGTCCGAACTTTATACCGATGATGATCTCAAACATTGCAACGGGACATCTTTCAATCCTTTTTAATGCCATGGGTCCGAGCATGACAACGGTAACTGCATGTGCTTCTTCAACAAATGCAATAGGCGAAGCGCTAAAATGCATTCAGCGCGGTGATGCTGACATGATGATTGCCGGAGGAAGCGAGGCGTCAATTACTCCGCTTGCGATAGCTGGTTTCACATCGATGAAAGCTCTTTCGACAAGAAACGATGCACCTGAAAAGTCAAGCCGTCCGTTTGACAAGGAACGGGATGGTTTTGTAATGGCGGAAGGTGGCGGAATGCTCATTCTTGAAGAACTCGGTCATGCTTTGAAAAGAGGGGCGAAAATATATGCTGAAATGGTTGGATACGGCATGGCGGCAGATTCATATCATGTTACAGCGCCTCATCCTGAGGGGAAGGGAGCACAGCGGTCAATGGAAAGGGCCATTGCCGATTCAGGGATGAAACCTGAAGATGTTGATTATATCAATGCTCACGGAACAAGCACATATTTCAACGATATGCTTGAAACCAAGGCGATAAAGAGTGTTTTCGGCGAACATGCATATAAATTAGCGGTAAGCTCGACAAAATCAATGACGGGACATCTTCTCGGCGGAACCGGAGCAGTTGAAGCGATCGCTACGATCTGTGCAATTGTTCATGATGAAATGCCGCCCACGATGAATTATGAAGTTCCCGATCCAGAATGTGATCTTGATTATGTTCCGAACGCACCCAGAAAGAAAGTTGTGAATTTCGCACTTTCAAATTCACTCGGATTCGGCGGACACAATTC
>ENA-UPTA01002999-UPTA01002999.1-activated-sludge-metagenome-genome-assembly--contig:-NODE-2999-length-16946-cov-5.535315_pt1 | contig 16946 bp, 10 predicted proteins | sample MGYA00238184_ERZ773361 | MGnify/ENA primary metagenome ERZ773361 (study PRJEB29100, sample SAMN05720205) | activated sludge metagenome | isolation source: anaerobic digester from wastewater...
AACATTGGAATTGCGAACGTGCAAAAAACATGTTCGACAAACTGAATCGCGCAGTTGAAGATACAGATGAAACAATAACATGCTTTAGGGATGGAGTTGTTACATTGAGAAAGAACAGGCGAATAACTGGGTTTACTGAATCACTGAAAGAAATTGGTTACCAAGGAATAAGGAAAGGCGATTTAGTTATTCATCAAATGGATGCGTTTGCTGGTTCAGTTGGGGTTTCTGATTCAAATGGAAAAAGCACACCAGTTTATAGTGTTTGTGTTCCTAAAAACGATAAATACAACAACTACTATTATGCCCATTTAATCAGAGAAATGGGAAAGAATGGATTTATTCAATCATTGTATAGGGGGATTCGTGAAAGATCTTCAGATTTTAGATTTGATACGTTTGCAAAACTATTTCTTCCTATCCCGCCCCGCCCCGAACAAGACCAAATCGTTAAATTCCTTGATTTTAAAATCTCAAAAATCAACAAGTTTATCAAAGACAAGAAACGTGAAATTGAGTTGTTGAAAGAGCTTAAACAAGCCGAAATTAACCGTGCCGTCACCAAAGGCTTAAACCCCAATGTGCCCATGAAAGATAGTGGCATTGATTGGTTAGGGGAAATTCCAGAACATTGGGAAGTAAGGAGATTAAAATCATTTTCTGATTTCGTAAATCGTGGTTCTACTCCATTATATACTGAAGATATATTGTATAAAGTTGTTAATCAAGCAACTTTTAGTAAGGGATTCTGGGATTTAAAAAACATTCGATATACTTCTGCAAGCATAGAAAATAATAGAGGGCTTCTATTAAAAGAAGATATTTTATTAGCATCAACTGGGGGTGGAGTACTAGGCAAGTGTTATTTATTCAAAGAAGAAGGAATATACATTGCGGATAGTCATGTGTCAATTATTCGGGACTCTAAGAGCAGGTTTCATCCAGAATATATCTATTATTTTCTTTCGATTAATTACCATTTAATAAACGGAATTTTAGCACAAGGATCAACGAATCAAATAGAATTACAAAGGGAATGGTTGCGAAGTATGTTTTTCCCTTATCCAGATATTAAAGAACAATTGGAAATAGCAACATTTATTGTCGGTCTTGAAGATAAAATTAATAACCTTATAGAATCCATTGAGAGTGAAATAATAAAGATTCAGGAATACAAAATCAGCCTTATCAGCGATGTGGTAACAGGAAAAGTGGATGTTCGGGATGTAAGCATTGAAGATGCTTTTGAAATGGAAACATTGGATGAGGTTGAAACAGAAGAGATAGTTGAAGAATAATGCACTACCGATATGATTTCGAAAGATGAACTTGAAAAACTGTTGCTCGACCTAGAGAATTCACGGATTGAACGTACCATTTCGCTTACCAATACCGATAAATTTGGCGAAGCAATTTGTGCGTTCAGCAACGATTTTCCCGATACCAAACAAGCAGGCTACCTGATTATCGGTGCAAACGATAACGGTTCTCGTAACGGGTTGAAAGTAACTGACCAGTTACAAATAAACATTGCAGCCATTCGTTCCGAAGGTAACATACAGCCCCAGCCTGCCATGGCCATCGAAAAATTTACGTTCCCCGATGGTGAGTTGTTGGTGGCCGAGGTTCAGCCATCCAATTTTCCACCAGTTCGTTACAAGGGTAAAATTTGGATTCGTGTTGGTGCACGTAGAGCTGTTGCCAACGAAGCCGAAGAAAAAATACTGTACGAAAAACGGGCAGCCAACATCAAAACCTTCGATGCCATGCCCTGCACGGGTGCAACCATCGATGATTTGGATGTTAAACTGTTTAAAACAGAATATCTGCCCAAGGCTTTCCCCGAAGATATTTTAATGGAGGACAAGAGGGACATTAAACAAAAACTGCAATCGTTGGGATTTTTCGATTTGCGTTTCGATTGTCCAACGTATGCGGGCATTGTCCTGTTTGGGGTGAAACCCGAAAAATTTTTGGCGGGGTGCTACGTGCAATATGTTCGTTTTAAAGGCGAAGACCGTGCAGGCGAAATCACGAACGAACACAAATTTGATGGTAACCTGGTGCGGGCGCTTCAAAAAATGGACACCTTTGTTGAACTAAGCATTGCCAAAGAAAAACCTGTACCCGTGTCGGCATTACGCGAAATGAAAGTGATTAGTTATCCATATTATGCTACTCGTGAATTGTTGATGAATGCAGTGATGCACCGCGACTATGAATCGAATGCACCAACACGGTTCTACGAGTTCGACAGCTACATTGAAATACAGAATGCAGGTGGCTTATATGGCAAAGCACGACCTGAAAATTTCCCCGATGTGAACGATTACCGTAATCCCATCATTGCCGAAGCAATGAAAGTACTTGGGTATGTTAACCGCTACAACAGGGGAATTATCCGAGTTCAAAAGGAACTGGAAGAAAATGGGAACGGGAAAGCAACCTTCGATTTGAATTTAGTCACCGCTTTTAAAGTGGTTGAACCCATTTCAGTAAGAGCTAATTCAGAATTAGATGAATTGACCGAAAAGCAATTGAAGATTCTGGAATATTGCATTGAAGCCAAAAGTCGGGAAGATATCCTTTCTTGGGTGGGGCTATCAAATCAAACGAAAAACTTTAACAAGCATGTTGTTCCATTAATCGAAGCTCAATTGTTAGCCTTTACCAAATCAGAAAAACCAAATGTTAGAGGCCAACAATATATTCTTACTGAATTTGGAAGAACAATTTTTAATGCCGAGGAAAATGAATAAGCCATTTGCTAGTTACTTTTTACTATTTGCTAGTTACTTTTTCGATCAATTCAGTGAGCTATCGAATGATGAAAAAATCATTCAACCATCAGTATTTCAGATATATTTAAAAGATCATTCAATTTTAAAAGAAAATTTTGCTAGTTACTTGCTAGTTACTTGCTAGTTACTTTTGCCGAACCTCAGAAACCGAAAAATATGACAACCAACACGAAAGAAAATGGATTTGAAACGTTGATCGTCGATTATCTGGTAAACCAAAATCAGTATGAATTAGGAAACAATACCGATTACAACAAGGAATTTGCCATTGATGAAACCCGATTGTTTCGATTTTTACAGGAAACTCAAGCCGAAAAAATAGAAGCTTTGCACATTCTGGATTCAGAATTGCAGAGAAGTAAGTTTCTCAGTAAGCTGAAACAAGAATTGGGTAACAGGGGTGTTATTGATGTTATCCGTAAGGGTATGCGTTATCTCCATCTGATTCTCGATTTCTATTATGTTACACCGTCGGCACAAAACCCCAAAGCAAAAGAACTTTACAATCAAAATATTTACAGTGTTACCCGTCAGGTAAAGTATTCAAAAGAATTCCCGAATTTGGCACTCGATTTTGTCATTTTCATTAACGGTTTGCCAATAGCCACATTCGAATTAAAAAACCAGTTCACCAAACAGGATGTGTACGATGCGGTGCATCAATACAAAACCGATCGTGATCCCAAAGAAACAATTTTCAACTTCAAAAAGTGTGCGGTTCATTTTGCATTAGACGACAATGAAATTCGGATGTGTACCAGGTTGGCGGGCAAATCATCGTGGTTTTTACCTTTCAACAAAGGAAGGAACAAGGGGGCAGGAAACCCTGACAATAAAAATGGAATTAAAACCGATTACCTGTGGAAAGAGATATTGACAAAATCGGAGCTCTCGTACATTATTGAAAATTTTGCACAGGTTGTCAGCGAAAAGGATGAAGATACAGGTAGAATAAAAGAAACACAGATATTCCCACGGTTTCACCAACTGTCGGTTGTTAAAGCTTTATTGACCGATACGCAAAACAAGGGAGCTGGACAACGATACCTTATCCAGCACAGTGCAGGTAGTGGAAAATCGAATTCAATAGCATGGTTGGCACATCAGTTGGTTGTGTTGGAAAACGATGGTAAAAACATTTTCGATTCTATCATAGTCGTTACCGACCGAATCAACCTTGATAAACAGATTCGGAACACCATCCGAAATTTCATGCAGGAAAGCAGTACGGTTGGCTGGGCTGAAAAAAGCAGTGTTTTAAAAGATTTATTGGCTTCGGGAAAGAAAATCATCATTACCACCATCTTCAAGTTTCCTGAAATACTAAAAGATATATCAACCGAAAACAAGGATAAGAACTTTGCAATCATCATCGACGAAGCACACTCAAGCCAAAATGGAAGTTTATCGGCCACAATGAATATTGCCTTGTCAGGCAGCATAAGCAAAGATGATGATGATCTGGAAGATAAAATCAACAAGATTATTAAAGGGCGTAAAATGCTTAAAAATGCCAGTTATTACGCATTTACGGCTACGCCAAAGAATAAAACACTTGAAATGTTTGGTGTGCCCGTCCAACATGCCGATGGAACAATCGGGCATGAGCCATTTCATGAATACACGATGAAACAAGCCATTGAAGAAGGTTTCATTATGGATGTTCTGAAATTTTACACCCCGATAATCAGTAATTATCTATTGTCGAAAAAGATTAATGACGATCCCAATTTTGACCGAAAAAAGGCAAAGAAACGGCTAAAAGCTTTTGTTGAAGGAAATCAATACACGATCGAACAAAAGGCTGGGATAATTGTCGAACACTTTCATAATCAGGTAATAAGTAAAGGTAAAATTGGCGGGCAAGCAAGAGCTATGGTAATAACTGCCAGCATTACACGAGCCATTGATTATTATTATGCCATTACAAAACTGCTGGAAGAACGGAATAGTCAATACAAAGCAATTGTGGCCTTTTCAGGCGAGAAGGAACATAAAGTATATGGAAAAGTAACAGAATCGTCAATCAATGGCTTTCCGAACAATATGATTGAAAAAACATTCAAGAAAGAGCCATACCGATTTTTAATTGTTGCAGATAAATTTCAAACAGGTTATGACGAACCTTTATTGCATACCATGTATGTTGACAAGGTATTGGCTGATATTAAAGCCGTACAAACGCTATCTCGTTTGAACCGTGCGCACCCTTTGAAGAAAGATACATTTGTACTCGATTTTGCCAATGATGTTGAGGTAATCAGGGAATCATTTCAACGTTACTACAAAACCACCATACTTTCATCGGAAACTGATCCTAACCGATTGAACGATCTGATTTCGTCGATGGAAAGGCATCAGGTATATACACAATATCATATCGATGAAGTTGTTCGCTTGTTGCTCGGTAATGAAAATCGAGATCGAATCGATCCTCTGATCGATCAATGTGTAACGAATTATAAAGAACTCGGTGAAGACGATCAGGTTGAGTTTAAAAGCAGTGCCAAAGCTTTCGAACGATCCTATACATTTTTGGCTGCTATTATGCCCTACGAAAGTCCAGAATGGGAAAAACTATCCATGTTCCTTCATCTGTTAGTTGCAAAACTACCTTCACCAATCGAAGAGGATTTGTCGGAAGGAATTCTGGAAGCTATTGATTTTGATAGTTACAAGAATAACATTTTGGAAGAACAAGCGATCAAACTTGAAAACGAAGATGCGGAAATAGAACCAGTTCCCCTTGGAACAATTTCAACAGTAAACGAGCCTGATTTAGATACATTGAGCAATATTATCAATGAATTCAATACACGGTTCGGAGACATTCAATGGAGCGACTCAGATAAAATAAAGAAGCAGATTGCAGAATTACCCAATGAGGTAGCTAAGAGCGAAGCATATCAGAATGCCATGAAAAACTCAGATAAAGCAACAGCTAAAATTGAAAGTGATGCAGCATTAATGAAAGCAGTATTACAATCAATGACATCGGGAGTCGAATTGTTTAAGCAATTCCAGGACAATCCATCATTTAAAAAGTGGTTGCAGGAATTTGTATTTATGAACACTTTTAATAATCCACATCAACCCATAAGACGTTAAGATATTTGCGGGATTGTTCATTTTGTGAAAGCGAAATAGGTGAAGCAATGCCCCGATGAACCCGACAGTAATTGCCTCCCAGAAATTCCGTTTGACCCTTAATAATTTAGAAGATGAGATCGGTAACAAAAAAACAGTTAATACATCACAACGGAAACAGTCCGAAGCTGCCATTAACTGTTTAATACAAATTTCAAAGAGCCTATACCTGGAGCAACCAGGTCTGCAATGATATTAAAATTTGCATAGGTAAAAGTACAACGAATATCAAATAGGAATGAGAAAAAGAGAACCAATTTTTTTGATTCTCTCTGAAGTAGCGGGGGATCAACCGGAAAAGTTGGTGAGATAAAAATCATATAGGATCAGTTGTTTGAAACATACGTGGTAGACACTGTCATTCGAAACGATACAAACGGGCTGAAGGCCCAAATTAATTCAGCCCAGGGCAACTGACGAAGGAGGGTCGCCCTGGGTTAAATGGCAAAAACCATAAGCGTCCGCGGTAGGATGTTCGACGAGGTGGAAATGTTTCTTCGGATGCAATACGGGTTAATTGCCTTGTCATGTTTATAAACGCAAAATACAATTGAGGGGCTATTCCGTCCGAAATAACGGTTTATGAATACCCAACATTTGTTCGCGGACGGTTTGTTTTGTTTCCCATTTTTACCTAGGGCGGCGTTTCACTTTGCCCTGGGCTGAATTAATAAAGCCTTACAGGCTTATTTCTGCCAACGTTAGAACTTTTCCCAGAATAATCAATAAGAGAAATAAGGAATGAGAAAATAGAAAATAAAAAAAAGAGAACCAATTTCTTGATTCTCCTCTGAAGTAGCGGGGGTAGGACTCGAACCCAATAAGCTTTTGGATTGTGAGTCCGCCGAGCTGTCAGATTGGATAAATATTGTAATAATCAATAAGAAATAAGGAATGAGAAAATAGAAAAGGGGTTGTTTCAAAAGTATTTCGAGGGATCCGGAAAATGTGGAAACAAAAAAGGCTGGTAAAAATACCAACCTTTTTTATTAAGTAGCGGGGGTAGGACTCGAACCCACGGCCTTCGGGTTATGAGCCCGACGAGCTACCAACTGCTCCACCCCGCAATGTTATCGTTCTTAAAACGCGGTGCAAAAATAGTCAAACAATGACAATATCCCAAATAAATCAATTCTTTTTTTAAAAATAAATTATGAGAGGGGGGCAACCACGATTATCTTCGTTTCTAAATATTCTTAAATTTGTAACTTTTGCTGATAAGATGAGTTTAGACCGATTGAAAAATACCTTCCACGGCTTTCAGGAGAGGTTATTGAAAGATTATCGCTTGTCGATATATGACAATAAAAACCTCACTGAAGTTTTTGCTTCCACTGTGACCAAACTTAGTGTGTGGATCATTCTCTTGTTTATCAGTTTGGTGAGTGTATCTGTTACCCTCATATTGCTATTTTATACGCCACTTAAACGGAGCATTCCGGGGTATCCGTCGCGCCAGATGAGCGAATTAATCCAATACAATTCTGTAATGGTCGACTCGCTTCAGGATGAAATTAGGAAGCGTGACAATTATCTTATGAAAATTCAACAGATAATTTTAGGGGAAATTATTGAAGATACTGTGGCCAACACCGAAGCAAGAATAGATAAGGTGGTAATGGAGCCAATGCGGAACGATTCAATTTTTGAAACTCTGATTGAACCTGCTGAATTTTCTGGGAATACACAACATGTGGAGGAGATTAATTTGTCTGACATAAAGTTTTTTGTTCCGGTTAAAGGAACGGTTACCAATAAATTTAAAGCTTCCCCAGGGCACTTTGGGACAGATATTGTTTCAGCAAAAAACTCAAAAATTGCTGCTGCCCTCGATGGTACCGTAATTTTTGCGGAGTGGTCGATCAGCACAGGGTACGTTTTGCAAATACAGCATAAACACAATATAATTACTGTCTACAAGCATAATTCCGACGTGAAAGTGAAGCAAGGAGATAAAGTGAAAGCAGGCGATATTATTGCATTAATGGGTAACGAAGGGGAGTTGTCGAACGGGCCTCATCTTCATTTTGAGTTGTGGCACGAAGGGAATCCTGTGAATGCTGAAAAATATATAAAATTCTGATATAATGGAACTACCATTGCTGGCAATTCGTTTCGGTACGGTGTTCGTTGGAAAACATAGCATGCAGGTGTTGAATATTTCATTCAAAGCAAAAAGAATCTTATGACGAAACGATTGGCTATTTTAGGCTCTACTGGCTCAATAGGACAACAATGCCTCGAAATTGTAGATGCTCATCCCAACTTATTTGAGGTAGAAGTGCTTACTGCAAATAATAATGCACAGTTACTTATCAATCAGGCGTTGAAATATCATCCCTCTAAGGTAATCATTGCAAATAGTGATAAATATGCGCTGGTAAAAAGCGCGCTTGAGCCAGCAAAAATTCAGGTTTTTCCCGGAAACGAGGCCATTGAAAACTGTGTATCCGATCCTTCGGTCGATATGGTGGTTGCAGCTATGGTTGGGTATGCCGGTTTAATTCCTGTAATAAACGCCATAAAAGCAAAAAAACAGGTTGCATTGGCAAACAAAGAAACACTCGTCGTAGCTGGCGATCTCATTACCCGTTTGTGTGACGAATACTCGGTAGACCTTCTTCCTGTTGATTCTGAACATTCTGCAATTTTTCAGTGTTTGCAAGGTGAAAATCATGCGTCTATCGAAAAACTGATATTGACATGCTCGGGCGGTCCGTTCAGGGGATATTCTGCGGATGACCTCAGTAAAGTTACCCCGGCACAAGCCCTGGCCCATCCCAATTGGGATATGGGGAACAAAATAACCATCGATTCGGCAACGCTTATGAACAAAGGGTTTGAAGTGATTGAGGCCCGATGGCTTTTCAATATCGAACCCTCCAAAATTGAGGTTGTTATTCATCCTCAGAGCATTATTCATTCTCTTGTTCAGTTTTGCGATGGTTCGATAAAGGCACAGATTGGGTTGCCCGATATGCGGCTTCCTATTCAGTATGCCATGTGTTTCCCGCAACGGAAACCCAATACTTTTCCCCGCTTTTCTTTCCTCGAACATCCACAGTTGTCTTTTATGGCACCCGACATTAAAATTTTTCGTAATCTTGCATTGGCTTATTTTGCCCTCGAAAAAGGCGGAAACATGGCCTGTATAATGAATGCTGCCAATGAAGTTGCAGTTCAAGCATTTCTCGATTGCAAAATTGGTTTTCAAGCGATTGCAGTAATAATTGAACAAACAATGGCAAAATCAACTTTTATTATGGCTCCTGCTATCGAAGATTATATTCAAACCGATATTGAAGCAAGGGCTATTGCCATAAAGCTGATATCAAAAAAATAGAAAATTATTAATTATGATAATATTAATTAAAGCCGCACAATTTTTTCTCAGTTTATCCATACTGGTAATTATTCACGAATTTGGTCATTTTATTCTTGCCAAGATATTTAAGTGCCGTGTCGAAAAGTTCTATTTGTTTTTCGATTTAGGGTTTCGATTATTTCGGACTAAAAGGGGAGAAACCGAATATGGAGTAGGTTGGCTTCCGTTAGGTGGATACGTGAAGATTGCAGGAATGATCGACGAGTCGATGGATAAAGAGCAAATGAAACAACCCCCTCAGCCATACGAATTTAGATCGAAACCTGCATGGCAGCGTTTATTGATTATGATTGCCGGTGTTGTCATGAATTTCATCGCAGCATTGATTATTTATATTGGTGTTTTATATGCCTGGGGCGATCAATATCTGCCAACATCAAACGTAAAATATGGAATTGAGGCATCTGATATAGGTCAGGAAGTAGGTTTTATGAATGGAGACAAAATTCTTTCGGTCGATAATATGCCCGTTGAGGATTACCATAAAATAATTTCTACCATCGTGCTCGAAGAAGCCAAATCTGTTCAGGTTGAACGCAATGGGCAGAAGGTTGATGTAGAGATCAGTAGCGAAGACATTGCAAAAATTGTAAATTCTAAAAAGTCTATTTTTTCATTGCGACTTCCTTTTAAGTTGGTGGTGAAATCGTTTGCTAAAGAATCGCCAGCCCGGGCAGCAGGTGTTCAGGCCAACGACGAAATTCTTATGGTTAATGGACAAACTTTTGAATATCACGATGAGTTTTCATCTGTTTTGCGCGAGAACAAAGGAAAAGAATTACTTATAACGGTCAACCGCAATGGTCAGTCTGTTGAAATACCTGTTACCCTTACTCAGGAAGGAATGCTGGGCGTAAGTTGGGAGAACAACTTCCAGAATGTTTTTGAATTCAAAACATTAAAATATGGATTTTTCGAATCTATTCCCGCAGGAATTGCCCGTGGGTGGGAGACTTCGGTTAACTATCTGAAACAGTTCAAGCTCATTTTTAACAAAGAAACCAAAGCATACGAGTCGTTGGGTGGATTCATATCCATTGGCAGCATTTTCCCTGGAGTTTGGAACTGGCAAGCTTTCTGGGATATGACGGCATTTCTTTCGATAATTTTGGCCATTATGAATATTCTTCCTATTCCGGCTCTCGATGGAGGACATGTACTTTTTGTGCTGTTCGAAATGATTACCGGACGAAAACCAAGCGAGAAATTCCTTGAATATGCTCAGATTGCCGGACTTAGTTTGCTGTTAATTTTGGTTGTATATGCCAATGCAAACGATATTATTCGTCTCTTTACTAAGTAATGAGGTTTTTAGAATACTTCTTTCTATATTTGTATGTTACGTAAAATAAGAAACCATGAATGTTAATCTAATCGCTGGTATTTTGGGAGGACAGGAAATACTGATAATCCTCCTCATTGTGTTAATATTGTTTGGTGGGAAAAAGATTCCAGAGTTGATGCGTGGCCTTGGGAGAGGCGTTAAAGAATTCAAGGACGCTACTAAAGACGAAAAGCAGGAAGCATCGAAAAAAGAAGATCAAAACATTGTATAATGATAGCTTAGAACCCTGCTTTTGCAGGGTTTTTTGTGCTTTTTTCAATTTCATTGTTGCGAAAGAATACTTCACTTGCAATTTTGATTTAAAATCAATACTATTAAAACTGGTGAGACGTTTTGAAAATAGTAAGCCATTAGTCGGATTTAAATAAATTAAAACATGAAACCTATCGCATTTAAACTGGCAATTATCGCTATTGTTTTATTGTTCTCTGCTTGCAAAGACGATAATCAAAAATCTGGATTAAGTAATGTTACCGGCAGGCCCGGTGAGTTGTTTGTTGTTGCAAACGACGAGATTTGGGAAGGAACTGTCGACTCCGTTTTTAAACAATATTTGGCTCAACCACAGGCTGCCTTGCCGCAAGCCGAACCAATTTTTGATGTAATGCAGGTTCCTCCATCTGCTTTTAAAGGAGTATTTAAATCGTCGAGAAATTTATTGCTGGTGTATATAGGAAGCGATATCGACTCTTCAAGTGTTATGTTTAGCCGAGATAAGTATGCATTTCCACAGGCATTGGTTTCGATAAGCGCCCGTGACAAAGCTGAATTATTGAAGCTTTTTACTTCTTCTAGCGATAAAATTATTGGCTTTTTTATGAAAGCTGAACGCGAACGGCTTCAGCAAAACTATGCTAAGTTACATGAGAAAGAAATCTTGCTGAAAGCCAACGAATTATTTGATGTTTCGATAAATGTGGCTCCCGGCTTCAAAATTGCGAAAACAGATTCCAATTTTTTGTGGGCTCGATACGAAACTCCCGAAATTAGTCAGGGAATAGTAATTTATTCGTATCCGTATACATCAGACAGTACTTTCACTGCCAGCTATATTACAGAACAAAGGAACACTATTTTGAAGACTCACATTCCCGGACCAACCCAAGGTTCTTACATGTCAACCGAAACCCAGTATCCTTTACTTTTGAATTCAATAAAAAAAGATGGAAACTATGCCGTTGAAGTGCGGGGATTGTGGCAGGTTGAAAACGATTTTATGGGTGGACCATTTGTGAGCCTATCCATACTTGATGTTTTGAAAAACCGTGTCGTTACTGTCGAAGGCTTTGTGTATGCACCAGCAAACAAAAAACGCAACCTTTTGCAGCAAGTAGAAGCGATGGCATACACTCTTAAGTTTGATAAACAAAGTGATATGGATAAACTGAATGTACAGCTGCAATAAGCTTTTGCTTTGTAATCAGCCGCTCTCTTAGTATTCCGTTTTGGCAAAAAGGATAATCGAAAAAAAAAATTATTTTTGTGCGTTCCCGATGCAGTAGCATTTTTGCATAGAAACTATTTAAAAATTTGACCAACATGTTAGCTTGCTATCGAAGTGTGATAAATAGATACATACTAAATCATGGATTATGCTGAGGGAATAAAAAGTGTGCTATACTCATAATAAAGGTAGTCAGTAAAATTAATGAATTCAAACGAATGAAAAACAATCAGATAATAGTGGGGATAACCCAAGGCGACATTAATGGTATAGGCTACGAGGTTATCATAAAAGCCCTCAGCGACACAAGAATTCTCGAATTGTGCACACCAGTAATTTACGGGTCACCCAAAGTTGCTGCCTATCATAAAAAAGTGATCGAAGCTGAAACCGTAAATTTTAGTCATGTTAGGTCAGCTGATGAAATTGACATCGATAGGTATAATATAATAAATTGTTGCGACGACAATGTTCGTGTTGAACTTGGCAAAGTGAGCGACGTAGCAGGCGAAGCTGCCTATCTTGCCCTTGAACAGGCTGTTGAAGATCTTCGTGCTGGGAAAATCGATGCGCTGGTAACTGCTCCGGTAAGTAAAGAAGCTATTCAATCTAACAAGTTTACTTTCCCGGGTCATACAGAGTATCTTGCCGATAAGTTTGGAGTTAAAGACCCGCTTATGTTGCTCATTGCCGATGGGCTTCGGGTTGGGGTTGTCGTTGGACACACTGCGCTGAAAGATGTTGCCTCAAAAATTACCAAAGAGCGTATAGTTTCGAAGTTAAAAATTTTGCATCGTTCGTTAATTAGCGATTTTGCATGCACAAATCCCAGAATCGCGGTATTAGGACTTAATCCACATAATGGTGATAATGGATTACTTGGAGATGAGGAAATTAGGATTATTAAACCAGCTCTTCACGAAGCCGAATCAATGGGCATTACAGCATTGGGACCATATCCTGCCGATGGCTTTTTTGGCTCTGGAAATTTCCAGAAATTCGATGCCATATTAGCCATGTACCACGATCAGGGGCTGACTCCGTTCAAAGCACTTACGTTCGACCGTGGGGTAAACTATACTGCTGGCTTACCAGTAATCCGTACATCTCCCGACCATGGTACTGCTTTTGATATTGCCGGAGAAAATCAAGCTTCGCCGCAATCATTCCTCGAAGCGCTTTATCTTGCAATTGATGTCTGTCGAAATAGAAAAATTTACAAAGAAATCAGCAAAAACCCACTTCCGAAGTACGAAATCAATTTGAACGGCGAGTCAGACGATATTGATTTATCGGCACTTGAAGAACAACAACAATACTAATAATGATTGAATACCTGAACGGAAAACTTGTTGAAATCTTTCCAACCCATGTAATTGTTGAGGTAAATGGAGTGGGTTATCATGTGCATATTTCACTTAATACATTTACATCGCTTACGGGTCGAACCGAGGCGAAAGTCCTTATTCATGAAGTAATCCGTGAAGACTCTCATTTGCTATATGGTTTTTTCAGCAGCGAAGAGCGTGAGCTTTTCCGAATGTTGATATCGGTTTCCGGAGTGGGAGCAAGTACGGGCATTTTGTTCGTTTCTTCGCTTGCTGTTGCCGAAATTAAACTGGCCATTATTTCTGGCGATATCGAGAAACTGAAAAGTATAAAAGGAGTGGGGCTGAAAACCGCACAGCGAATTGTGGTTGAGTTGAAAGAAAAACTGGCTAAAGAGCCGGTATCGAACGATATTTTTTCATTGCCAGACAATAGCAACCGTCTTGAAGCGTTATCTGCATTGGTGACCCTTGGTTTCGCCAGGAAAGAGGCTGAAAAAACAGTGGATGCTGTGCTAAGGAAAAACCCCGAAATAACAGTTGAACAAATTATCAAGGATGCTCTAAAACAGATGTAATCCGTGTTTTTACTAATGTTGAAGAAAAAATTTATCTACATAACAGCGCTTGTCTTGGGAATATTTTTCCTGGGTTCAATCCATTTGTATGCTCAATCAACAGGAGCTGCTCCGGCTAGTGCAGCTGCCGACTCGTTGGGTTCGCTCAAATACCCATTCAATGATCAGGGAGCCTTCGACTATCCTGATGAAGTGGAAGAAGAACCCCTTTATCTGAATAGACCTGCCAACATCGAACGGAAAATTGAATATGATCCCGTTTCAAAGCAATATGTCATCTACGAAAAAGTGGGTAATTTATATTATCGTATGCCCAAGGCAATGGGGCTTAAGGAGTTTGTGAAATACGATTTCGACCAGTCGGTACGAGAATATTGGCGTACTCGAAAAGAAACCGAGGAATTAGCCACTGGCGAAAAAAGCTCGTCGCTTATTCCTCAGTTAAAAATTGAAAGTCAAGCTTTTACTAATATTTTTGGTAGCGATGTTATCGACATTCGGCCTCAGGGATACGTTGAAGTGGAATTTGGTGTTAAATCAACTTATAACGGTAACCCTTCTTATCCTCAACGCTTACGTCGAAATACAAACTTTGTGTTCGATAACCAAATCAACATGAGTGTTACCGGGAAAATAGGCGACAAAGTAGAAATGAAAGTTGATTACAATACCGAAGCTACTTTCGATTTCGAGAACGAGGTTAAACTTGAGTACAACGGTAAAGAAGATGAGATTCTGCGGAAAATTGAAGCCGGAAATGTTTCATTACCTCTTAACGGGACCCTTATTCAGGGAGGAACTAACCTGATGGGGGTAAAAACCGAAATGCAATTCGGAAAATTAAACCTTACAACCATTGTGTCTCAACATAAGGGCGAATCTCAGGTGATAGAAACAGAAGGTGGTGCGCAGAAAACAAAATTCGAAATCCGTGCTTCTGAGTATGACGAGAACCGGCACTTTTTTATATCGAAGTATTTTCGCGAAAATTATAACAAAGCACTAAGTTCGTTGCCAACGATTAATACAAAAGTTGTAGTTAATAAAATTGAGGTTTGGGTTACCAACAAATCGCAAAACTTCAACGAATCGAGAGATATTATCGGTTTTGTTGATTTGGGTGAGCAAGAAGGCAACATTAGCAACACGATTCCTGAATTTGGTTTTGCTGGTGGGCAGGGATACCCGGCTAACAGTGTACCACATAATGGTGCCAACCAGTTATATTCCCAAATAATTAACAATTATACAGGGATTCGAGAGTCAAAAATGATTGTAAAAACCATGCAATCGTTAGTTGACCGTGGTTTTGAATCGGATGTTTTCTGGCAAAAAATCGACCAGGCCCGCAGGCTTAATGCCGGTGAATATACGTTGAACAAAGAACTTGGTTTTATTTCTCTCAATTCAGCATTGAACAACGACGAAGTGTTGGCTGTTGCCTACAACATCACCATTGGAGATACTACTTTTCAGGTCGGTGAATTTTCTACAGACAGTGAAAATTCGAAACAAACACTTGTTCTTAAACTTCTGAAAGGCACAACGTTGTCGCCCAATTATCCTACTTGGGATTTGATGATGAAAAACGTGTATAACATTGGTGCTTATGATCTGTCGGGCGATGATTTCGAATTTCATGTTGTGTATAAAAACGACTCAACCACAACGCTTTTAACAACATTACCAGTTGAGGAAATGAACAACACCACTCTTTTGCGGGTAATGAACCTCGATAACCTGAACTCTCAACTCGATTATACGAAAGGCGGAGACGGTTTGTTCGATTTTATCGATGGAGTTACAGTACTGAAAAGCTCCGGGCGAATTATTTTTCCCGTACTTGAGCCATTTGGTTCTAACATCGCCAATAAATTGTCCTCGCAGGTAAATAAAGATAAGTATGCATTCACCTCGCTCTATACCAAAACTAAAGTAGAAGCCCAACGGGTAGATGTGAATCACGATAAATTTTACATGGTTGGTTCGTTCAAAGGTTCATCGGGCTCAGAAATTTCGCTGAATACATTCAATTTAGCCCCTGGATCTGTCATAGTATATGCCGGAAGCACGAAGTTGGTGGAAAATGTCGATTATACTGTCGATTATGCAATGGGTAAGGTGAAGATTATCAATGAATCATATATTAGTGCTGGAACGCCCATAAAGGTGTCAACCGAAAGTCAGGATTTGATTTCAATGCAGCGGAAGACCCTTGTTGGAACTTATGGTAGTTATGCATTTTCCGATAATCTGAACATCGGAGGAACTTTCATGTATATGAACGAACGCCCTATGACCAATAAAGTCGATGTGGGGGAAGAGCCAGTGTCTAATATGATGCTTGGTCTTGATTTTCAGTATCGTAAGCAGTCTCAGTTTCTTACCGACGTGGTAAATCTTTTGCCTTTCTACGAATCGAAAACCCTTTCGAGTATTTCGTTCGAAGGAGAAGTTGCCAAATTATTTGCCCTAAGTTCTTCCACTACCGACAACAATGTTTACATTGATGATTTTGAAGGTGTTGAGTCTTCTTCTTCAATAATTAATGCTTATGGATGGGAGTTGGCTTCTACCCCGCAAGGACAAAGTCGATTTTTAGAATCGAAATTAGTCGACGACCGTGCCTATGGGTACAATCGTGCAAAACTTTCTTGGTACCATATCGACAGGCTCTTTACCGGGACATCAGGTTCTTCTATGCCTGCTCATATCAAAGGCGACCTCGATATGCGCTCTAATCACTATATGCGAAGTGTAGGCATAAACGAAATTTTTCCGGGAAGAGAATTACCTACCGGCTCAGTTACCTATCAAACAGTACTCGATTTGTCGTATTTCCCTACCGAAAAAGGTCCTTATAACTACGATGCCTTGCCTTCAGATTACTCGGCAGGGATTGATAGCGATGGGAAACT
>ENA-UPTA01003004-UPTA01003004.1-activated-sludge-metagenome-genome-assembly--contig:-NODE-3004-length-16916-cov-7.184449_pt1 | contig 16916 bp, 19 predicted proteins | sample MGYA00238184_ERZ773361 | MGnify/ENA primary metagenome ERZ773361 (study PRJEB29100, sample SAMN05720205) | activated sludge metagenome | isolation source: anaerobic digester from wastewater...
AGAAGTACAGTTTAAAGATTTATTGTTATAGCCACCGTACGATTTTGTCCAGAGGTTGTCTTTCCCGAACAGAGAACTCTGCTTTAATATGTTTGGCTGAAAGATCAGAATAATCACCTGGATACGCAAGAGCTATGAGTACGATAAGAGTTTCACCATCAGGTATCTCAAGTATTTTTCTGGCTTTTATAGGATCAAAGCCTGCAACCGGATGTGCTATTATACCCATCCTGCTGGCCTGAACAAGAAGCATCCCGACAGAAAGCCCTGTATCAAAAAGATAGTAATCTCTAGAATCATTCAGTCTGCAGTCGCTGTCAATACCTGAATGGACAGCTATGACAGCCGGAGCCTTTTTCATCCAGTAATTGCCGTCTGAAAGTGTTTCACGGATCTTTTCAAGCATACTTTCGGAAAGTATCACATCATAACGCCACGGCTGTTTGTTCATGCAGGAAGGAGCAGTGTGGGCTGTCATTATGATAGTTTCTATATCCACAGGATCAATAGGTTTTGAACTAAGTCCTCTTAAAGCTTTACGAGTTATTATTTCATTGCTGGACAGATGGTCGTTTTTTATTATTTCTGAAAGTTTTCCGGCCACTTCCTGTTTATCAGCATACTGCCTAAAAATATAGCGTACACGGAGCAATCGGTCTGTAATAACTATCTTTATTTCAGCATTGCTTCTTATAAATTCAGAAACTGTCATTCCGCCGATCTCTCCACTGCATGTACCCCATAGACCGGCAAGTTTTACAGTCGGGTTATCACCGTAAGTATATTCTTTCATATCTTTAGAGATGTTTTGCAGATTGATGAGAAAAGTATTCCTGTTTTCATTGCTCAGCAGGATTACGGCGTAACTGCCTCTTAGATCTTTGCTTTCAAGGAGTTTTTCTTCCTGCATGTCTATGCGGAACTCTGGAAACAAATCATATTCTTTCATCTTTTCCACCTCCCTTAACTAGATTCTACCATAAGCAAAGGAATGATTTTCAATTTATACTCTGCTCTTATTCTCAAAAGAATAAAATGCAATAAGGAAGAATACCAGAGAGTACAGCAAAAGTATGGAAAAGTATGAATAAAACCCGCTGCTGTCAGGATAGTCCACAAGAAAGTAAAGTCCCTTCAAAAAAATCTGCTGGGGCATAAAAAAAGCTGCACCTTGCAAGGAGCCAGGCATTATCGAAACTTCCCAGAAACAGCCTCCTATCATGCAGGTCGGTATATATATGATATTGAATATCGAATTTGCATATGCCTTGCTGGGTGAAACAGAGACTACAAAAAAACTGAAGGCTATGGAAAAAATCCCGTATGCAGCAAGCATAATCCAAAAACCAAATATATCGTTTATAAGGTTTACACGCAGAACAACGGTTACAGCAAACATAACAACTAAAGTCTGAGAAATGAGAACAAGAAAGTTTGAACTTATATTTGCTAAAAAATAATTTCGCAGACTTACTGGAGATGTAAGAATTCTTTGAAATATGCTATTTTGTTTTTCAGAAATGAGATTATAAGAGACGCTCATACTGCCAAGTGCAATAAATACAATAAGTATTCCCATTGATACATTGAGTGAGTTCTTAGTTCTTTTTTTGTCCTGTATCTCTATTATCTTGAGGTTCACATTTTCCTTCTGATACTCATTGTAAATATCTATGGTTTTATCTTTATTTTGTACATATCCTGTTTTCTGACTCTCGTTTATCATCTGGAGCATCTTCTTAAAATAAAAGTTGGCATAGCTTTTTAAAAGATTTTCAGTGTTGCCGCTGTTCTGGGTAATTATCTGTATTTCCGTATCCTTGTTTGTAAGCAGCTGACTTTGGAATCCTTTTGGAAAGTATACTATACATCTTATTTTTTCTTTGTTCAAAAGATCCACCATGTCATATGACGATACAGGGATAACCCTTACATTACGTGTTTCTGAAATAAAGTCTATGAACCCACTGGAAATAATCGTCTTATCTTCATCATAAACTCCTATATTGGTTACATAATTTGAAGCGTTTGCCGAAATAAGATATGACAGAAGTATGGCAAAAAAAGGAATAACGTAAAGGATAAGTATATTATATTTTTTTTTGAAGATCATTATGAGTTCTTTTTTTATTAAAATAAAAAAGTTTTTCACAGTATCACCCTCTTGGATGAGAAAAGCTTTGCGGAAAGCCAGTACATTACTGCTGCTAAGATGAGATTGACAGCCACTGCCCGTGGCAACATCGTATAAGAGTCTTTGTATATTATTTCAAATAAAGCATTATTTACAGCGCTTTGAGGAAGCCATGAAGCTATCTGACCTAAAAACGGTATGTAATCATAGTTTATCTGTTTGTACGAACCACTCAGCAAAGCTGACGCCTGGCATATTATATTTATGGTTATCCACATGGAGCTTTCTTTTTTAAATATCATAAACATTAGACTTCCCATGGAAAGTGACATAAGCATATAAGTCCCCAAAACCAAAAAAACTGCATTGAGATGCTCCGACCAAAAGGCCTTCATAACATACATATCAAAGGATATGATAAGAACTATCTGCATCATTGTTATGATAAGAGCTGAAAAATACTTGGCAAAAAAAAGTTTTTTCCTGCTTACCGGAGAGAAAAAAATTCTGTAAAGAGTTTTGGAGTTTTTTTCTTTCGAATAGGAAAAGATCATAGTAGCTGCAGAATAAAGAATTATCATTGTAAGCATTGTTACTGAATAGTAGTCTATTGAAGACGGCTTTTTAGGTAAAGGCATCTTTACCAATTCCACAAGATCTGAAGGTGCATTGCTTTTCTCACCTTTTGAAATCCATGATGAACCTATGTAAAGCGGATAAAGAAATTTTCTCAGCATCTCCTCCACAAAAGAAACTTTTAAAGGTTCTTTGTTGTTTTCGTATATCTCCACTGTCGAATAGTTACTGCTTATATACACAAAACAATTATATTTTCCGTTTTTTACGGCATTAAGACCTTCTTCGAAGGTATTGGTGCTTATAAAAATGAAACCTTCATCCTTTAATGAAGATACAAGATTCTGAAATTGAATGTGATAAGCCCCCTGATCCTGAATATGATATAGAACAAGGTTTTCCTTAGTTTCTATAGAAGTCTCAAAAAGATTTTTCAATGAGGTTCCCAGAGTAATTGTAAGGAGAATAGGGATAACAAGCATCATGATCATCGGTCTGACATCCCTGGAAATTTTCTTAAGCTCACTCAATATTAGCTTCATCATATTTTCATCCCATAAGTCTCCGTCCGGTAAGAGTCAGGAATACCATTTCAAGATCCGGAACGGTGCTTTCGATATTTTTTATGGAAATATTGTTGTTTGTAAAAAAAAGTATTATTTTATCTAGATTATTCACATCTTTGGACGATATTATCTTTATCGAACAGCCTGACATATCAACCTGAACATCTATAACTCCGTTTATTTTTTTTAGTTTTCTTTCATCAAGTCCATCCACAGAGGAGCTCTTAATAATTATGGTGGTGGTATCTGTTATTATCGACTTTAGTTCTTCGGAAGACCCCTGAGCGATAATCTTGCCGTGGTCAATGATTCCAATTTTACTGCATAATGATTCTATCTCATCGATATAGTGACTGGTATATACGATCGTTATACCTGTATCGTTAAGCGTACGTATGATCTGAAGAATAAAGTTTCTGGTCTGTGTATCAATACCTACGGTAGGTTCGTCAAGTATAAGAAGAGTAGGCTTATGACATATTGAACAGGCAATATTTAAAAGCCTCTTAAATCCTACGGTAAGCATCACTGGAGTTTTTTTAGAGTAATCTTCAAGCTCCAAAAGAGAGATAGTCTGATTTACTGCACTGTTAAGTTCTTTTCCTTTTAATCCGTAAAGACTGGCAAAGAACTTTATATTTTCATATACACTGAACTCATCATATACCGCTATCTCCTGAGGAACAAACCCGATACCGTAGCTCATCTCTTTATTAACAAGAGCAGCGTTCTGCTCCCTGAAAAACACCTCTCCTCTGTCAGGCTTTATGAGTCCCGCCATTATGCCCAGAAGGGTTGTTTTTCCGGCACCATATGGACCTACAAGTCCGTATATCTCACCTTTATTTATATCTATGCTTAAATTGTCTATAGTAACATAATCCTCAAATCTTTTGGTAATATTTTTAAGTTGAAGAATGCGCACTTTATCACCAGCCTGATTTCATGGTATAAAAAAACGGCAACCTTTAGTAGTGATAAAGGTCACCAATTTCTATCACTTAAGTCATCAAAAATTTCCCTTAAGATAGTATATGGCTATCTGTGTCCTATGCTGAAGTCCGGTCTTGCTCAGTATAGTTGTAATGTAATTCTTTACAGTGCCTTCGGATATAAAAAGATGCTCGCTTATCTCTTTGTTTGAAAGTCCCTGAGAAATAAGCTTTATAATTTCAATTTCTCTTTCAGTAAAAAGCTCTTTATCAATTTTATTTTCTCTGTTCTGGTCTGAAAGACCATTTTTTATCTTATTAAGTACAACATCCTGAAGAACTGTATGACCACTGTTTACCATTTTTATGGCTTCTTTTATCTTATCAGGAGAGTTGTTTTTAAGCAGATAACCTTTAGCTCCGTTTTTTACCGCATCGATTATAAATTCATCATCATCGAAAGTCGTAAGTATCAGCGGTTTAGTCTGGGTTGACTTAGATATCTCACCGGTTGCCTGCACTCCGTTCATAACAGGCATCCTGACATCCAAAAGGGCAACGTTTATTTCATTTTTTTTACAGCTTTCCACAGCACGTAAGCCATTTTCAACACACTCTACCACTTCAAAGTCCCCATCCATATCAAATATGATTCTCAGACTTTCTCTTATAAGCGCATCATCGTCTGCGATAAGAATCTTTATACCCATAATCTTACCTCCCGATTAACCAATTGGCAGAAGAACTATTATCGAAAAGCCTTTTGAACCGTCTATAATAACCTTTCCGCCCATATTTTGAACTCTTTCTTCCATCCCGGTAATTCCCAGCCCCTTTTTTATTTTAAGGCTCCCTATCCCATTATCCCTTATCTCCAGTTTAATAAATTTATTTAATACTTCAACTGTCACCTTTATCTCTGTCGCATTTGAATGCTTAAGAACATTTGTAAGTGCTTCGTTAATGTTTTCAGTCATTACCTTCCACTGGAAGTACGATATCATATCGAGGTTTCCGCTGTAATAAAGAAACGTCCTGATATGATTGTTAACCATAAATTCATCTAGTATAAGCTTGAGTCTGTTAATACCGAGCTGTTCGGCGGGAGGTTTTATGCTCCGCAGACTATCCCTTATGTTTTCCATACCTTCCCGTAAAACACCTATGGTACTTTGGATAAGCTCGTTTGATTTTCCCGGATCATTTTTCATAACGATTTTTGCGGCCTCAAGCTGCATAAGACTAGCCGAAAGGGTATGTCCGATGTTGTCGTGTATTTCCTGGGCAATCTTATTTCTTTCTTCAAGCTGTGAAACATACTTTATCTGGCTTTCATACTCATTACTGCTGTTAATTTTATTTGTAAGGCTTAGGTTTTTTTCTCTCAGAGAAAAGTTCTCTTCTGATAACTGATAAATTTTTTTATAGTATTTAAGCATGACTTTTGAACAGGCTATACACATAACAGAGATAAAAATATACTCATTCCTTATGCTTTCCCATGTGAAGATTACAGATGCTGCCGTAACAATGTACCAGTATATTTCAGAATATGAAAAACTGCCGAAAAACTCGCTCAGAAGTATCGGAAAAAAAAGAAAGAAGATTTCCGAAACATATAATTTTGAATATATTATTATTGCCGCACTGGCAACACAAAACCACAGCTTAATGGTTCTATTTCTCACCATGAGCTGTAAAAGATTAACCGCTGTATATATTAAAAGGAAAATGAGAAGCCGCTGAACCTGGTTTGCCGACAGATTAAGGTTTATTAGTACCACATAAACCATAACGGCAAACTTCATAATTATACTGCAATCTTGCATAACCGCCCCTTGAATTTTATCTTTTAAGCATCGTCAATGAGTAGTATATCAGAAAAAAAGAATAAACCATATACATTACCGAAGGAACAAAAAATATTGATTTCTGACCTATCTCGGTATTTCCGAAAATAGAAAGTCCAAACCAGTTTATACTGTATTTAAAAATAAGATACAGAATAAGTCCTGTCATACAGATACTGACAGCAAAACATATAAATGCATAAAGCCTGAAATTTCTCCCGGCAGCCCTTTCAAGACTGTAAAGATGCAAAACAAACCCGAAAATAAGTATAGGAACAGCAGAGATTATCATCTCTTTCATATCCAGAGAAAACTGTTCCCCAAGCAGTGCCTGAAGGGTAGTTTTAAAGTACTGCACAAGAAGTCCGGCAAGTATAAGTAAGAGAGATACAAAAATATTGACTGTTCCAAATACCATATCAAGAATGACCGGAAAGGAAAAATGGCTTTTCGTCACTTTGCTTTTATACAGGTATGTATTCAGATCATTGTCCATAGGTATATGGGATTTTTGACTTTCCGAAGCAGCTAAACGTTCTTTTAAACTTCTGGAGTTTCTTTCCTTTTTCTGAGGTGTCAGATTATCAAGAACTATCTTTGCCATAGCTTCACCTACAGTCCTGCAATGAACTCTATAGTTTGCTTAATATTGCCTACCAGTTTAAGATAAAGATCCCCGAAACTGATTTCCAAAATTTTTTCTGCCGGTATCTTTACCACTGTAAGAACAGGCTTTCTTATTCCCATATCGGGAATCTTGTACGAATCTTTTATAAAATCGTATGCTTTAAATACTTTTGTTTTCATAAGAGACGTTACCTCCATTGAAATCCCTTTATAAGTTGTTTCAAGCTCCTGAGGAATTTCAAAGACTATATGAACTTCATTCAGATAAGGAAAGTAATATACTCCGTTCAAAGACTTCTTATAGTTATGTATTAAAAAAAGCAAACTCTCCTTATCGATGTACTTGCTCAGCAGAAGGTACTTCTCACCTTTAAGCTTTTCTGAAAAGGTAAGCTTTTTAATGATCGCTTCATCCCCTTCTAATGTATATGCTGCTATTTTAAACGGTGACTGATGTATAAAGCTTTCAACTGTAGGAATGACTTTTTTCCCGTAGCTCTCAGCGAGCTTAACATACTCGGATTTTAACTCGGCCTCAAAGTCGGTATGCGTAGGATAAAGACTGCTCATAACCTTTTTGGGCTGATCCGGACCCAGAGTCTTGAAAAATCTGCCCTGTGCATCAAAAAAATAAGTCATTACGGGAAATGAACTGTTGATATCGTATACACAGTACCCGAAAAGATGCCCGAACTCATCGGCGAGCTTGTCTTTTTTTGAGTTTATATACTCCTGTGCATATTCAGCCGCTTTTTTTGTTTCCATTTGTATGCCCTCCGAAATTCTTTATAATCTCCTCGCTTACTCTACGGTTGCATATAACTTCATTTATTTCTTCAAAAGAAGCTTTTTTTATGTTCTCAATGCTGCCGAACTTTGCCATCAGTTCTTTTTTACGGACTGAACCGATACCTTTTATATCATTAAGCTTGGTATCTTCAAAACGTTTACTGCGAAGGCTTCTGTTAAATCCGATGGCAAATCTGTGGCATTCATCACGTAAAAATATGAGCATCCTCAGAACAGGATGGTCAAGTCTCAGATGAAGATCAGGAACTTCACCCGGAAAGACAATCCTTTCATCCTCCTTGGCTATTCCTATTATATCCACATCCTTTTGTGAAAAGCCCAGTTCATTGAGAGCCTCAAGAGCAGAGTTAACTTGACCTTTTCCTCCGTCTATAAACAAAAGATCCGGCAACGGGTGCTTGGAATACCTTCTCCTGATAACGGTTCTTATGCTTTCAAAGTCATTAGGTTCCTTGAACTCATCAAGCCTGTACTTTCTGTACTGCTCCTTGTCAGGCTTACCGTTTTCAAAAACTATCAGAGAAGCCACCGTATACATCCCCTGAAGATGCGATATATCCATACCTTCAATATGCTGCGGTATCTTGCTCAGAGAAAGTATTTCTTTAGCCTGTTTCAGAGTATTGCCTATAGTTGTGAATCTCTGAACCTCTTCTTCAAGATTTTTAAATGCAAGTCTGAAAAGATTTTCACCCTGTGAAAGCTTGCTCATTTTTTTCAATCCCTTAGAATAAAGGTACTTCTTTAAATCTTCCTCCGACTGAACATCGTCCATAGTGTATATATACGGAGGAACCTCATTGTTCCTAACAACATAAAACTGCTGGAGAAAATCATTTACAGTACCGTCAAGTGTAAACGTAAGCTTAGAGAGCAGGTATCCGCTTCTTATCCTGAGAAGCAGAAATATAGGCTCCTCATACATTATAACATCAAAATCCCTGCTGTTTGTAAATTCAACTCCCAACGGAACAAAAAGCCTGGTAAGCTTGGAGTAAACATCTCTCATCTGAGCAGCCTTTTCGAAATTAAGAACCTTTGAGTACTTTAGCATTGCATCCGAAAGATACTCCTTCATAGCATCAACGTTCCCGCCGAGAAAGTCTATTATAGAGTCAACATGCAGACGGTACTCATCCTGGTCAACATCCTTATAGCACGGAGCAAAGCACATTCCCAGATGATAAAGAAAACAAGGCTTGGACTTTCTGTCCATACTCCTGTCGCAGGAACGTATCTTGTACACCTTCTGCGCCGTTTCAATTAAATCCTTTACAAACCTTGTATCCGGATATGGTCCGAAAAATCTTCCCTGAAGATCATTTTTGTTGCGTACATAAGTAATGCGGGGATACTTCTCACCCGTAACCAGAATATACGGATAAACTCTCGCATCCTTAAGCAGCACATTAAACTTCGGTTTATGCGTAAAAATAAGGTTCGATTCAAGAATAAATGCTTCATCCTCGTTCAGCGTAAGTATATAATCAAGAAAATCCGCTTCACTGACAATATCCAATACTTTTTCATTCTTTTCCTGATTAGCTTTATTAAAGTATGATGAAAGCCGTTTTTTCAGATCCTTGGCTTTTCCTACATAGACAGGAATCTGTTTGGAATCCCTGAAAATATAAACCCCTGGACTGTGCGGGATATCTTTTAGAAGGTCTCTTTCCAGCATATACCGCCGCCTATCTGATATACTTTTCGCATGCAAAATTGCTGCAGCTACAACTGTCTATAATCTTTGCGACTTCCTCGCCGACTGGATTATCCTGTCCGCCAAGAAAAGAAGCAAGGTGAAGATGAAGACACTTTACCTTTGAGAAATCAGTTATTCCGCCTATCCCTGTGTTCCTCATCTTGCTCTGCATGGAAGGTGAAAGGACTGAGATTGCCCCTCCCAAAATCTCAAGACGCATCCTTATTTCCATACAATGGGCCATAAACATCTTTTTCTTAAACTCGGGATCTTTTTCTATAAGCTCTTCAAAATAAGTAATCATGCCTTTTGATTCGAGCTTGGCAACTTCTTCGCAAAGATACGGACATACCAACCAGTACAGTGTGGGAAAAGGCTTGTTGTCCTTGATAGGATAACTTTTTATAACCTGCGGTATACCGTGCGGAATACCGTGCGGAATACCGTGCGGAATACCGTGCGGAATACCGTGCGGACATGTTTTTACAACTTCGATACAGTTGGAGATCTCTCTTCCTATAAGAGTTTCTATTATTTTTAGATTATTTTCTGAAATACTATAGCTGCCCATGATCCGTCTTCAACCACCTCTATTATCTGTAATTCGTGTTTCATAGCCTCATCTATTACCATCTTTTCTTTTTCTTTTATTATACCGCTGCATATAAAATATCCGTTCTGCTGTATAACGTTTTCAAACTTTGGATCCTGCATAAGCATAACTATTATCTCCGCAACAATATTGGCAGTAACTATATCAAATTTTTCGCCTTCTTCAACGCTTTTCAGAAGATCTGACTGTCTGACCTGCACCTGGACATCGTTAAGCTCTATACTTTCCCTGGCTTTTTCCACGGCAAGCGGATCATAATCCAAAGCAAGAGTAAACCCAGCCCCCATTTTTTTCGCAAGAATAGCCAGTATTCCCGTACCTGTCCCCACATCAAGAACGCTTGCCCCGCGGCAGTCCATGTTTGACAGAACTGTGCCGATAAGTCTGGTTGTCTCATGGTGACCTGTTCCAAAGGCTGTTCCGGGAATTAGTTTAAGAACGATTCCTTCCTTTGGTGTAAACTGCTTTTCAGCAAAAGGATTTATCCATACACCCGGCACGTATTCAAAAGGTTTTAAAGTTTTCATCCACTCAGCAAGCCAGTCCTTTTCTTCGACAACTTCATGATGAAGTATCTCAAGACCGTAAAATCCTGTAAGCATCTGAAGAATATCCTGCCTGGGATCATTAAGCGAAGTATAAAACTTAAGCATATTAAGATTGCTGCTTACTTCATACTCAACATAAAATTCAAGAAAATCTTTCATTACAAGCGCACTTGTTACCTCATCCTCAATAGAGGGATTAAGGGAAAGAATATACTCATTGTAAGTCATTTTTTTATCCATTTCAGCCTCCTGGAACCAAAAATATATTTCTGTGCGAAATACAGCATCTATAGAAAGATTATACCCTAAAGCAACCTTTTATTGATGAAATAAAAGGAAAAAGTTTCTGAAAATAAATAAAAGATTCAGCAAAGCACATCCTGTAAATATGTGGTAATATTTTACCATACAGCCAAAAAGATATTAAGGTGGTGAGGTTACTTCATGCAAAAAAAATCTTTTAACGATAAGCTCGTTTCAAACGGTGATCTGCCGAAAATTCTTAAAGTTGAACAAAAAACTCTGCTTGAAAACGAAGGTCATGAAGTTATACCAAAAGGCTGAAAGTTCTTTGTAAAAGAGTACAAGAAAGTTCTTTACAGATTATAGAACATAACGGATATGATATGATATAATATAATAAGCATATCTATGAAGTGCGGAGGAAAAATGAAATCAAGAAGAATAGTTATGAACGCTTTGTTTGTCGGATTGGCAATAGTACTTTCAAGATTTCTGTCAGTAAGAATTCCCATAGGTGGAGCCGAAGGAATAAGATTTGGAATAGGCACACTTCCTGTTATACTTACAGGTATCTCTTTAGGACCGCTTGACGGTGCGGTGGTAGGAGCGGTTTCTGATCTGCTTGGCTACTTTATTTATCCTATGGGAGCATTTATGCCTCAGTTTACTCTTACCTCACTGCTTTACGGACTTATTCCCGGACTTTTATTCAGATATATTTTACGTAAAAGGTTGACCTTTGCTAACTTATTTATAACTTCCATGATAGCTGAAGTAATAGGAATTTCTATCACTCCCCTGCTTATTAATCAACTTTTTCAAATACCGTGGGCTGTGCTTATGCCTCCGAGGTTAATTACGTTTGTGCTACGCATCATAATAAATCCGATGATCATTTTTGAGCTTTTAAAACGTGTCCCACAGCTAAGGACAGGTATGATATTCCCTATGGAGAAAAAATCCTGAAAGAGATGGTCTTGACAAAGCTGAAGTATTAATATATAATATTTGTGTTCAAGTTCAGGGGGTCGTGGTGCAATTGGGAGCACGCTACAATGGCATTGTAGAAGTCGTGGGTTCGAATCCCATCGACTCCACCATAAAAAGCTCAGGGAGTCTGGGCTTTTTTTTTATATCAGCTTAGTTTAGTCATTTTTGAAACAGAAAGCATAAATCCTTATCGAATATTTAATTTTTAAAAAAGAGGCGGATACTTTGAAAAAGAATCTTGTGATGCTGCTCATGATATCTCTGTGTATTAGTTTGTTTTCACAATTTAAGCTTGATCTGAAGTATAGCGATGCCACTGATGCCACAGGCACCCTCTTGGTCTCGGCCTCGGCTTTGACAGCAGCATACCTTTTTGATGAACAGATACGTTTGGCTGTACCAAAAATTAAAAACCTTTCGATCGACTCTTTGACCGATGCAAAAATAAGTCTTGGCTTAAGCTCGGCACTGCTGGTATCGTCTTTGTTTTTTGACTGTCCTGAATTTAAGGATGTAGCTTTTCGTTCCTTCCAGGCCGGAGCAGCAAGTGCGGCAGTCGGTTATCTGCTCAAACATGCAGCCGGCAGAGCCCGGCCCTTCACGGAAGAAGGTAAAAACAGTTTCATGGGTTGGACAGCAGCTTCTGATAACTATCTCTCCTTTCCTTCCGGTCATTCAATCGTTGCATGGGCAGTTGTTACTCCCTATGCGCAAAAATACGGACAGTGGCTTTACATACTGCCGATAACCGTTTCAGCCATGAGAATCATCGAAGACGAGCACTGGACATCCGACGTGATAGCTGCATCTGCCTTAGGCTTCATTTTAGGTACCTTCATGCCGTATCTGGAGATTTCATTTTGATATCTTGGCTTAGTAAGAGTAAGTTGAATTTTTCCTGTTAGTTTTTATCTTAAAAAAGTATCGTAAAAACCTTAATTGTAGTATAATTAATATGAATTATGAACGGCAGGAGGGTTGACAGTGGCCAAAAAACAGATAATGAACCGGCTGAAAAGGATAGAAGGACAGATAAAGGGCTTACAGAACATGGTTGACCAGGAAAGAAACTGTGTGGAGATACTTACTCAGCTCAGTGCCGTATCCGGCGCTTTAGACAACACTGCCAAAGAAATAATAAAAGAATACGCAAAAAATTGTTTACTAAAATATGAATCCACACAGGATGAGAAACTAATAAATGAACTTATAGACAATCTCTCAAAATTTAGGAGGATGTGATTTGAGAACAATAAACCAGGACGATTTTGTCCTTATATACTTTGAAGACGATACGACCCTTCTCATAAAGGCTGACGGAAATAAATCTTCATGCCACAAGGGCAGCATTGATACCGCAAGCTTCATCGGACAGGAGTACGGATATACAGGTGAATCAAATAAAGGAGCCAGATTTATTGTTGCACGACCCACTTACGACGAATACATCTTCAAGCTCAAGCGTGCTTCTCAGATAGCATATCCTAAAGACCTGGGATACGTTATACTCAATCTTGGGATAAAACCCGGAGATACGATTCTTGAGGCAGGATGCGGAAGCGGAGGGGCTACAGGTATCTTTTCAAAGATTGTAGGAGCTGAAGGAAAGGTTTTCTCCTACGAAAAAAGACAGGATTTTATCGATCTGGCACGAACCAATCTCATGAAATTTTCGCAGTACGATAATGTTATTTTTAAAAACAGGGATATAAAGGACGGAATAGATGAAACCAATTTCGATTCAGTTTTTCTAGACCTTCCTAATCCCCAAGATTATATGGATATAGTTTACGGGGCTATGGGAAATTCCAGCATGCTGGGAGTGCTTGTTCCTACAACAAACCAAGTTTCAGAAGTTCTGCTGGCCATGAGAAGCTTTGAGTTCAAAAAGATTGATGTATGGGAAACATTTATCAGAAGGTATAAAACCAATCCATACAGACTCAGGCCGTCGGACATAATGGTAGGGCATACGGCATTTCTTATTTTTGCAAGGAAAACACTAGGTTTAGGGAAAACTAAATTGGAGGGAGAGGAGTACTATGAGCAGGAAAATTAAATCAGCTATCTCAATAGTAATAATAGTATCTGTCTTTTTTTCTTCTTGGATCTTTGCAGCCGCTTCCCAGAAAAAAATCCAGGATATCTATGAACAGCAGTACCAAGAACCTATCTTCATGCTTTTATACTATATCGATAATATTTACTACGACAAGTCAAATGTTGACTATGGAAAGATACTCGACTCCACCCTTGATGGTCTGATTTCAGGACTTAATGACCCCTTTGCCTGGTACTTTGACAAACGCCAGACCAATGAAAACAGAATAGAAGAAAGCAAGGAATACGGTGGAGTAGGACTTACAGTAAGGTATGACACCGCTAAGAAAGCCATAGTTGTGGTTAGTCCCATGTCAGGTACACCGGGAGAGAAAGCCGGGATACTCCCCAATGACTACATAATAACAGTTGACGGATCACCTGTTTCCCAGATTGGCTATACTCCTTCGGTAGACAGAATGAGGGGAGAACCAGGTACAGCCGTAAAACTTGAAGTATTCAGGGACGGTTGGGAAGAAACAAAGATAATAGAGGTACCCAGAGCCAAAATAGAGACCAAATCAGTTCAGTATGATCTTATTGAGTATAACAATAAAAAAATTGCCTATATAAGGCTCACCAACTTTGCCGAAAAAAGCAACGAAGAAATGCACGCTGCTCTTTCGTATTTTATCTCAAAGTCTAAGGATGGGCTGGTTCTGGATCTGCGAAACAATCCGGGAGGATTTCTTAATGTCGCAATAGATATAGGCTCAATGTTCGTGAGAAACGGAAAGATAGTATCCGTAAGATATTACAACGGCGAGGAAGAAACCGTGATACCTGAACCAGAAAAATATGTCAATTTTCTGAAGGATATCCCCATAGTTGTACTTGTAAATAAGGGATCCGCTTCAGCTTCGGAAATTCTTACCGGAGCTCTTAAAGATAACAGCATTGCTACAATAATAGGAAAGCGGACTTATGGAAAAGCTGCTGTTCAGAGACCTATACAGCTCCCAAACGGCGGAGAGGTGTGGCTGCCCATAGGTCATTACTTTACACCCAACGGCACAGATATACATCTTAAGGGTATCGATCCGGACATAGACATTGATAATCCTGCGGTTGAACTTAAATCTGTTAAACCTTCCGAAAGTGAAACAACCGAAGCTATGCTCAGTACCACAAACAAACCGTATATAAACCTTTCTGCCGATTCACAGCTCTTGAAAGCGTTTGAAGTAATAACGGAAAAGTCCGGAGGGAAATAAATTTGAGAATCTATGGCTGGCTGGCAGTAATGCTCATACTGACAACCGTTCTCTCTTTCTTCTTATATGTTTTTTACGGTAAGACAGACAGAGAGTATATTGTCATAGAAAAAACACCTGTTCTTACCATAAAACAGAGTTTCAATACCAAAAGTATAATAGATTCTTTTTCTTCTGTCAAGAATATATCCGCCTTTTCTTTTGGAATGATTGATTATAAAATATTCATAGGAAAGTACCGATATGACTTGAAAGAACAGATACTTTATCTTGAACCTTTAAACAAAGATCTTTACGATGAGCTCAAAAATCTCGCCGTTTCGATTGAAAAGGAGTCTTTTGAGGAAGTAAAAAAAATAAAGTACTTTGACACAATAATCAACGGATACACTCTCAGTTCAAAAAATTTTTATATACGATACATTCCAAGGGTTTTTCTTATAGATTTTTCAAATATTACTCCGTCAAACATGACTTATATAAAGACCCGTTATTTCATCTTTCATAAGAGCATGTACAAAAAAGGTGGATTTCAAAAAAGCTTCGTTGAAGCTCTTAAAAATTCCGGAGGAGTAGTTCTTGATTCAAGACTATTAGGGACAGATGAAATTGACGTAACTCTCTCCCTGTTAAAAAATAACGGTATAACTGTCAGCAGTGACCTAAAGTTGATAAGTTTTAAAGGGGAATAAACCAAAATGCTTGTTGATTTTTTCAATGCCATCTTTAGACCTTCAAAGATTTTCCAGCATAAGAAAGAATCGCTTCTGATTCCTTTGATAATAATTATTATATTTTTATTTACTCCGGTATGGCTTTTCAATTGGAAAGCCAGTGCTTTTTTGCTTATGATCGCCTACTTCGGAGCAAGTGCCAGAAATATTTTTTCTGACAAAAATCTTTTTATTCCTTATATTATCGCCTTTTCCCCATTTGTTTTCGGTGCGCTGGGAAAAAATTTTCTCATTGCTTCATTCATCTGGATGCAGGGATTAAGAAGCTATATAGACATAAAAAACAAAAACTGTTTTTCTCTGATAATCGGGATAAGTTTTGAGCTGTTCCTTCTTTGGTGGTTTATATGAAGGATTTTTATTCCAGGCTGACCCTTTTTGTAATAAACAAGGCAAAGTATATATTAGTGGCATTCCTTATTGCAACGGTTTTTTTTGGATACATGACCACCAAGCTTGGTGTAGATTCGGATATCATGAAGGTTATGCCCCAGGATGACCCCATAATCCTTGACTACTACAGAGAACAGAATGCTATGGGAAACACGGACGTAATGATAGTAGCCTTTTTTTTGGAACCGCAGACTGATCCACAGGTTGTAGCCAAAAATTTCTACGATAGAATGAGTACCTATAAAAATCTTAAAGAGTTTACCAAAACCGATATGACCTTTTTCCTTTCATCCGGTTTTTTAAACGTAACTAACACCGAAGTGATAGAGCAGATTACCCAGAATGTCAATAACGTCTTTGATGCCGTAAAAAGTGCCAATCCATACGATTTCAAATCTTTCGAGTATCTTTATGACACACTGGACGGAATTTACAATCTACAACAGGGTCTATCCCAGAGTGATGACAACTTTATAAAAAGCTATTATATGCTCTCTTTGGAAAAAGATATTATGATAATGGGTGTCAGCTTTATAAAACCAAGCACAGATTTAGGATTTGTAAATGAAGTTATTCCGGTTGTCAAACAAAACCTTTCTGAGATAGAAAAGATTCATGGCATAAAGACAGGTCTTACAGGCAACTATATATACAGTTATGAAGCAAACAAAGCTCTTTCAAAGGACTTTGCCATAACCACCACCTTGACTATGATCTTTACCATATCTCTTTTCTATATAGCGTTCGGCAATATCATAACCACTGCGATTGTATTCATCTGCCTTATTCTGGCAACGGTTATAAGTATGGGCATAACCCAGATGATGTTCGGTCAGCTCAACATAATAACCACTTTCGTAGCTTCAATAACAGTAGGACTTGGA
>ENA-UPTA01003005-UPTA01003005.1-activated-sludge-metagenome-genome-assembly--contig:-NODE-3005-length-16908-cov-10.877411_pt1 | contig 16908 bp, 15 predicted proteins | sample MGYA00238184_ERZ773361 | MGnify/ENA primary metagenome ERZ773361 (study PRJEB29100, sample SAMN05720205) | activated sludge metagenome | isolation source: anaerobic digester from wastewater...
AGCAATACGGAAAATATTCTTTTCATTTTTGATCCGCCTGAAAATTATTAGTTATACCGCATATGAACCGGTCGTTTTTTTACTCACGTTCATAATTAGTGAACAAATATAATAATTTAATATAGACTAGTCAATTCTAAAGTCATTTGTGTGATTTAAATATATATGCTCGACATAACTTCATCTCAAACCGGACACTGCTTCATCAGGCCGATCGATATTTTACGGCTGATTTCATACCGGCGGGTGAAGAGGTGTAAACGTGATCCGTTTTTATATGAATTATGTATCGCTCCATCACCTGTAAAGGAAATAGTCGAGTTATAGATTTTGATAAGCAGTAACGCATTCTCGTTTTGTGTTTTGAACGAGCCTTATATCCGGAGAAAAAATATCAAAGATCGTGCCGGTATGGTTAATCTCCAAATCATCATATGATTAATGCCGATATTTTTTTGGAGGATGATATGCGAGTGATATTAATACCGGCTTTAGCCGATTGTGAACTGCTTAGAAAAATGATATGACGAGACAATATTGAACTAATGGATATAGGATGAGATCCAGAATGACTTTATATCGGGTATTGTAATATAATAAAACCGGTAACTATTTAAAAAACGCCCTGATCTTATCGCAAACATAAATAATATCTTCCTCGGATATCTGTTCGGACATCGGAAGCGAAAGTATCTCGTTAGAAAGCTTTTCGCTAACAGGAAAATCACCTTCTTTGTATCCCATGAATTTATACGAATGCTGCAGATGACACGGAATAGGATAATGAATACCTGTCTGAATACCGTTCTCGTTGAGAAATTTATTCAGTTCATCCCTTCTCTTCGTCCTTATCACAAAAATATGATAAACGTGCTTGACGTTCTTACTCTCTTTAGGCAGAACGATATCCTTCACACCGGCAAGATATTTCCTGTACAGATCAGCGTTCTTCCTTCTCTTATCCGTCCAAGACTCAATATACTTAAGCTTAACATCAAGGATCGCGCCCTGTATCCCCTCGAGCCTGTAATTATGCCCGAGATACTCGTGATAGTATTTCTTAAAAGAACCGTGCTCTTTGATCGCCTGGATCCTTTTCCAGAATTCCTCGTTGCTGCAGATGACCGCGCCGCCTTCACCATAAGCACCGAGATTTTTGCCGGGATAAAAACTGAAACAGCCCGCGACACCGAAATTACCGACCTTTCTGCCTTCAAACTCAGCCATATGAGCCTGAGCGCAGTCCTCGACAATAGTAAGATTATATTTTTTAGCTATCTCCATTATCCTGCCCATCTGAGCCGGCTGCCCGTAAAGATGGACCGGCATAATAACTTTTGTCTTGGGAGTGATCGCCTTTTCGATCTTATCAGGATCTATATTAAAATCATCCTCCGAACAGTCAACGAAAACGGGTTTTCCTCCCTGAAGGCTGACCGAAGCGGGTGTGGCTATGAACGTATTGGCGGGAATAATAACCTCGTCCCCCCTGCCAAGATTTATCGCCATAAAAACGATATGAAGCGCTGAAGTGCCGTTATTGATCCCGGAACAGAATTTCGCGCCGTGAATGTTAGCGAAATCCTCCTCGAATTTTTTTACGAAGGGACCTCCCGCGAAAGCGCTCGCCAAAAGAACTTCCTGAATAGCATTATCGATCTCTGATTTTATAGACAAATACTGCGATTTAAGATCGACGAATTTAATCTCTTTCATATCTTTATCTCGTGTTTATACTGATCCGGACCCGAATGATCGTGAACCTGATCGCCCCACGCCAGAAGAACGACTTCCTCGTCTCCGATGTTAATAAAAGTATGTGCGTAATTAGGTTCGACCACCACTCTGTCGATATTCTGACCGTAACCATGAAGAATATACTCTTTTATTTCTCCGCCGCTAATGTGCTGTACAAGTACCTTGAGCTTGCCTTTCATAACGGCGAACACTTCAGTCTTATGCTCATGAAAATGATTTCCCCTGACTGTTCCGGGAGCTATGGTCGAAGCGTATATCTGCCCTTTGAAATTAAGAAATTTCTCGTCCTCTCTTAAAAATTCGATAAGAAAGCCTCTTTCGTCACCGTGTTTAGGTATTGGATCCATATTTTTCCTTATAGAATTTTATAACGTCGTCTATGGTGTCCTTTAGCCTCAGTCTTGATTTCCAGCCTGTTTTATCAAAGATCTTCTTCATCGAGATCGCATACCTGAGGTCCTGCCCCCATCTGTTCTCAACGAACTGGATATTCGGTTTTAAACCCATGCGCTCATAAACAAGATTAACTATCTCAAGGTTGGATATTTCATCGCCCGAGCAGATGTTATACACGTCATTATGAGCTTTATGCTCAATCAGGCTCAAGATAGCCTCGCAATGATCAATTACGTGGATCCAGGAACGGATGTATGAGCCGTCCCCATGGATCGTCATCGGTCTGTTGTGCAGAGCACTCATTATCGTCTTTGGTATCAGCTTTTCCGGATACTGTCTTCTGCCGAAATTATTCGAACAGCGCGTCATAACAAAATCTATGCCGTATGTTCTGTTATAAGCGTAAACGAACTGCTCTGCGGCAGCTTTTGTGGCGGAATAAGGATTACTCGGCTTTAAAGGATCGGTCTCGGTAAATTCACCTTTAGTTATATCGCCGTATACTTCGTCGGTCGATACCTGAACGAACAGAGGTCTGTCGAATTTTGCTTTCATTCTGACATGCTCAAGAAGATTATGAACTCCGTTCACGTTGGATTTAAAAAATATACCGCTGTTCTCAATTGAGTTATCTACAAAAGATTCAGCAGCGAAATTTACCAGCACGTCGCATTTAGGCAGATTTGTAATGTCGGAAATGTCCTCTTTCAGAAAGCTGTAGTTCGGATGTTTCTCGAATCCGATATCCGACCATGATACGTAGGTCATTTTATCAATGTTAAGCACTCTGTAGCCTCTTTTCAGAAGTATCTCGATAAAATGGCTTCCTATGAATCCGCATCCTCCGGTAACTATAAAATCATACATATAGAACCCTTATTTTTAAATTATTCTTTCGCATTTTTTTTCTTCGATCATATAAACTTTCCCGCATGCGCATCCGCTTCTGCCGCAGGCTGAATCTAGTTTTTCTCCGCATTCGCACACCCATGCTCTGATCTTGGCCGGGTTTCCATAAACAAGCGCGTGATCGGGTACGTTTTTCGTTATTACAGAACCTGCTCCTACCATTGAGTATCTGCCGATCGTTATTCCGCCGATAATGGTCGCATTCGCTCCTATTGTGGATCCTTCTTTGACAACTGTCTTCAGCTGTACGTAATCATGGGCTTTTGACCTGGGCTTCAGATCGTTCGTAAAAACCATATCGGGTCCCAGAAACACCCTGTCCTCAATAGTTACACCGTCCCAAACGGATATTCCGTTCTTGACAGTAACGTCATTTCCAATTATTACCTCATTTTCAATAAAACAGTGCTCGCCTATATTGCATCCGGAGCCTATCTTCGCGCCTTTCATAACATGCGTGAACGCCCAGATCCTTGTATGCTTTCCCACATTTGAACTTTCGCACCAGGCACGTTCATGAACAAAATGCTCTGACATTATTTCCCGCCCTTTCCGAATAGAACTACCGGTATTGTTTTTAATAATATTTCAAGATCGAGCATTGTCGTCCTGTTCTCGATATAATAAAAATCAAGCACGATCTGATCTGTGAATTTGACTTCGTCCCTTCCTTTTATCTGCCATAATCCCGTCATACCCGGAAGAACGCTGAACCTTTTCTTCTGCCAGTTCCTCATGTGCTCATACTCGTAAGGAACATTAGGCCTGGGTCCGACCATGCTCATATCTCCAACAAGAACATTCCACAGCTGCGGAAATTCGTCTATCGAATATTTGCGCATGAATTTTCCTAAAGGAGTGATCCTCGGATCGTCAACCAGCTTCGTCGTAGCTTCATTTTTGATTATCATTTCCTTTACTTTATCTTCGTGAAGCTTCTTGCTCGTATTATGGTACATCGACCTGAATTTGAGCATATAGAATATTTTTTCATCCTTACCGACGACTTTGGCTTTGTAGAATCCCGGCCCGCTTGAAGTAGTTCTTACAGCGAGATAGATAGCCAGCCACACCGGGAAGAAAGCGGTTATGAAAAAAAGCGATCCGAATATATCAATAATCCTTTTTACGATATCATAATATGTTCTTGCTTTAGTCGGAACAACTCTAAACGTTGAAGTGGAAGATATCTGCTCGACAGACAGGCGTTCGTTCACGATCTCGTATAAAGATGAATCAACATGAACAGGTTTATTTATGCTTATGCAGTGATCGATAATAGCCTGCAGTTTTTCTTCATTTATTTTCTTTATGAAAATGAAAACATCGTTTACTTTGTGCTCTTTAACAACCTCGGAAAGTTTTGTGACATCGCCCAGAACCGGTATCCCGTCATACACTTTTCCCTGCTTTAATGGATCGTCATCAAGAAATCCGACAACTTTATAATAATTCGCTTTATCCTTCAAAATCGCCGCGACTTTCTCTCTCGCTTTTTCACCCGCACCGAGAACAAGCATATTTACGCTTAGTTTGCCTTCTTTTACTAGAGTAAAATAAGCTCTCGGAATTATAATTACTCTTGTTATCAGCAGAACTCCGAAAAGTATCAGATAAGTTTCGATCACGAATGACCTGCTAAGAGTAACTTCAGGGAATTTCATAAAGAAAGCAAAATAGATGTGGAGCGTCATGCTTAGAATAAGACATTTAATGAGTACGACAATGTGCCTTGATCTGTTAAGGAACACCTGATATCTGTACATTCCGTTGAATTTAAAGATGAAGATCATCGCAATAAGAAGGAAAGCAAAGCTCGAATAATACCTTTCGGCCATATCGGCAAATCTGTAAGGTCTTCCGTTAATAAGCATAAGATATAATAAAACCGACGTTATGACTATGTCATGAACTGCAAATACAAGCTTATGTACCGGGATCAACCGTCTTATATACCCGAGCAAACCTTAAACCCCTCCCCTGTAAACGGATTTTGTCCGTGAGAGAAAATAAGAAAATCGGATTTAATTGGCAAGCGGAAAAATAAGGTGTAAATCTATCTGATTCTATTTTCAATGTCGATTTTCGTTCCCCATCCTGTCCAGAACTTGATCTGCCGGAGAAACTTAAATTTATTTTTATCTATCAAATTTCTGACTTTTTTATCGACCCTGCCGCCGCATCTCATATCCTTTACATCGGAAGCATGAAAAAAGATCGCCGCGTTTTTTATCAGGCTGTCGGGTATATTATTGCAGAAAAAATCATCATTCCCAGTTAGATTCGTAACCAGATTATCCGTTAAATTCTGCCAAGTACTGAATTTAAATGAAAATTTATTTTTGCCGGCGTCAGGTATAAAAACATTATCTTTTACAAGATTATTTCCAGGCTTAACATACACTATCCCGTTTTTCTTGTTTTTATAATACAATAGCCCTTCTTTTTTATCCCATGTATATCCTTTCGGGATCGAATCGAGCTTATCCGGATCGAATTCAGGATCATTATCAGGATTTAACCGCCCGCCGTTTAATATCGCACCTGCGTGATTTATATGAAACTCATAATTAGCATTCTTTTCAGTTCTGTTGAACATTACGGTATCTGATCGCGAATTCTGTATATAAATACCACCCCCGCAGTCAGTTACATAATTGCTGTCTACTCTAAAATTTAGTGATAATTCGTCAAGATAAATTCCGCTTGAATGGTTGTACGAGCCTGTTGTTCCGTCTGCATTTCCATACGCTTTTCTGACAATATTTTTCCTGATTATTTTATTTTTATCGCCTTCGATATAATGCCATGTGTATATTGCTCCGCCGTCAGCCATAACCTGAACCGTATTTTCTACGGTGTTGCCGATAACTTTGCAGCCGCTGGAACCAAAAAATCTTATGCCTGAATAACCGGTGTTGGAAATATGATTATCCCTTATCGTATTATCTTTCCCTCTTAAATCTATTCCGCACAGGTTATTGTAACCTCTGCTTTCGCACCCGAGGGTCATACCGACTGAATCTATCGAGTTATTCGCGATTAAAATGCTGTCGCCATTTAATTTTACTCCGAAAGAACGGATGTTTTTCAACGTGTTTTTTAAAATATTGATTTTATCGCTCTTAGGATTTTTATTAAAAATTCCGTAAACACAGTTTTTGATAACGCAGTTCAAAACCTTAATGTTTTCGGATTCCTCTATCGCAATTCCTGTTTTGCAGTTTACGAATTCGATATTCTCAACAGTAATATTTCTTTTTTGGACTATTTTCAATCCGATATTTCTCTCACTTGCACCTGAAATGTAAATCACGCATCTCTCTACACCCGGAGAAAAGTATAGTATTCTTTTTTCATTGTCGAAATACCATTCTCCTACTTTATCAAGTGCTTCACAGCTGTTCTGAATGAAATAGCCGTAATTTTTTCTGAAAGGATCCTGCAAAGGTTCTGTCATTGTGTATCCATCGGAATCGTTTTGAAAATTTCTAACTTCATAAGACCAGTTCTGAGTTTTCGTAACCAGTTCAGCCTTCTTCCCCCAATCTGCCTTATTTGAAAAATCATAGAATTTCAGATTTGGCTGAGCAGCATCAACACTGTCGATCTTAAAAAATCCGGTAAAAGAATTTTTCTGACCTGTAACTACTGTTTCATCTGCATCGGGCTCCCTTGCCAAAGTCAGCATTTGCTCTCCGGCATAAACATTTCCTGCATTTTCAAGTTGCGGTATGTGTATTTGATAGAATTTTACACCGTTTATGATCTCGGAATCAATCCATCCTGCCGAATCAAAATCAAAATGAAAAACGCTGCCGTCAATCACAGGCTTAGGCAAATTTGTATCTCCGACTGCGCCGATATATTTAATATTGATCAATGAATCGGATGTCAGATCGTTATTTGTAAAATATCTTTCACCTCTAACATAGAAAAGGCTGTCGTTAGATATGTATCTTTTTAAAACGACAGCTTTCACCGGTGAATTAACAACATTCGTCAGATAACATCCTGTCAAAAAAATAAAAACAGTAAAATGGAGATAAGCGAATTTCATTTCAAAAAACTAAGAAAACCCGAGCGATACTGCAAGTAATATTTTTTAAAAATACTTGTTTTTATATTAGAATGAATATATATTGTAAAAAGTGCGAATTAATTATGATTGTAATCAGGCGGAGGCAGTTATGAAAAATTTTGTTTTTATTTTAATGATCATTACACTAAACCTTTTTGCTCAGCCCGGAAAAGGCGGTGTACTGACTGGAGAAAGATTCTTTAACAGAGTTGATGACGCTTGGTTAATGTATGAATATCGCTATCTTCTAAGAGATGTTGAAGGAACTGTAACACAGAGGGTGGACTATGACGGTACAGGAGCTGTATTAAAAACATGGAACTGCACTCATACAGATACAAGTTATGTACTTCGGTATGATTGGTATGGAAGCGGATATAAAACAAGCTGGCACGGATATTATATTTATGTTTACGATCTTGAAGACACAATATTATCCTACACTTATCACATGATTTATTCGGATCCTAACGGTACTGAGGAATACGGCGATGGGATCAATTATACCTATTCAAACGGAAAAATAGCAATTATAGAAACATACGATGAGTATGCCTGGGGACACTATAATTTTATTAGGACTGTATTCACATATGATATTTCAGGATATCCCGAACAGGAAATTAAACAGTTTCGCAGTGACTCTGAAGATGAATGGATCGATAAAGAAAGAACTCTTTGGACATGGGACGGTATTTTCGGTACCGGAACTAACGAAATATATAAAAATACAGTGTGGATAAATAAAGGAAAAACTTCACGGATTATTAATGAACAGATTAAGCCGATAAGTGACCAGACTTGTTATTGGTCGTGGGGATTTTGGATCAATCAGTACGAATATATTACGGAGTACGTGAACGAAGGCGTGATCAACAGATTGTATACAAATATTTACAACCCTGCAACAAAAGGTTACGATCTTTATAAACTACACAATTATTATTACGAAAACTTCGGTGGCATGTCAGCTCCCGGCAATCTTATCACTACTATAGCCGGCGGTCAAATTACTCTCAACTGGTATGCCGTTACCGGTTCTACAGGCTATAAAGTATATTCTTCAGACGATCCTTTCGGCACTTTTGAAGAAGATACATCAGGTACGTTCAACGGAAATGAATGGACTGCTCCAATATCCGACAGTAAGAAGTTTTATAAAGTAACTGCTATTAGCGAGGAGAAGTAACCATGAAAAAATTTAGCCTTCTGATTTTTATAGTAACCTGTTTATTGTTTTCTCAGATCACAATGCAAAGAATTGAGAGTCTTTCATGGAATGAACCGTATCCTGCAGGTCAGCTTGTAAGAATAAATTCAGCCGGTGATATTCTGGCCGTGAATTCAACTTACCGCACAGTTTACAATCTTTCCAACGGATCTACCGCATGGAACTCTAATCTTACTACATCCTCGAACATTACAGAAATTTACTACTCACCTTCAGGTACCACCGCTTTTGTAGGTACCGAATCAACCGGATTATATTACTGCGCAAATACCGCGAATTACACATGGACGCAGATCCTTGTCGAAACAAAAGTATTCAGTATAGCTGTTTTACCCGATAATACTATTCTCGCAGGTACGACTGACGGTCTTTACAGATCGGTTAACGAAGGTGTTTCCTGGTCAATAACCTACGATTATCCTCTGAAGATGTTTGTTACTCCTTCAGGCGTTATATATATTGAGGAATATAATAAAGGTCTGTGTAAATCTGCCGACAACGGAGCAACTTGGGAAGAGATAAATTTCAACCTGTCGAAAGATCTTGTAATAAAAGACATTCAGGTAGCTGTGAACGGTACCGTTTTCGTTCTTGTCGATAATGACGGCGTTTACAGGCTCGACGGATCTACATGGACCGCGAACGGATTTCAGGCATCGGTTGTAAATTCACTTCATGCCGCAAAAGATGGATATATGTACTGCAGCCGTGTCAATAAAATATATAAGAAAACAACTGCTCAGTCTTACTGGACAGCAGTTAAAAGTACTGACGGAAATATAACTTCATTCTCAAGTAAAACAGGAAAGATCATCGCCGGACATACCGAAGTTATGGAGATATTCCAGTCGACGGATTCGGGAGTCAACTGGACGGTAATTGGAACACCCATTTATCCCTCGATTACAGCTGTGTTCAACGAAGGAAGTAATGTCTATTCCGGAACTTCAAGCGGATTGTATGTTTCTGCAGATAGTGGAATAACATGGACGGAAAAACTTAACGACTACACGATAAACTCAATCACTGCAGATACTTCAGGCAACATTCTTACGGCAACTTCAGGCGGTCTTTACTCATCAGCCGATCACGGTGTTACATGGAACATCGTTTCATCATGTCCGGTCTCTCAGCCTTACGGAATTTATTACAGCGCCTCAAGATATTTTGTAGGCGGTTACAACAATCTTTACAGAACAACAGATCTTTCAACATGGTACACTTCTAATCCAAGCGGTTTTAGTTATCCGTACGACATGGTAAGAACTGCTGCCGGAAGACTTTATGTTTCGTGTCCGACTTACGGAATTCATTATACAGACAATCAGAGCACATGGACATATACGGGATACGACAACTCTCTGGCAATAGAAATATGCGCCGATGGCGATATTTTCGCGGGGCATCATAATGCCGGAGCAGGCGGCGGACCCTGGCTGAAAGTTCTCAGGTCAGGCCAGACAGAATGGGTTGATTGTTTAGATCCTGTCGGAGAAATATACGACATTCATGTTTCAACTGATAATTTGTTACTTGCTTCATCCTTGGGGATGATCTATTATAGTCTGAACGATGGAACGAACTGGTCTGGAGTAACATCAGGATTACCATCCGGTATTGCAATAGATGCAGTATCAAGAGATTCATTAGGATTCGTTTACGCAGGAGCAGCTTCGTCGAGAGGACTGTATAAATCCACAGCTTCATTGCAAACTAAATAAATTGGAATCAAAATGTCAGTATTTAAAAAGCTGGTCTTGATATTTTTTGTTTTATCGGTTAAATCTTATATTTTTGCCGATACTAAAGGAGGAATTCTTACAGGAGAAAGATATTTCGACAGGATAGGATCCGCATGGCAGACAACTTTGTATCAGGATTTGGAGCTAGATTCTCTTGGTAAAATAATCAGTAGAGTTGATTACGCATATAATAGTTCAGGCGTTTTAACCTCAACTTCAACCTATAACTGCACTTACTACGCGACATATTACACTCTAACCCGTACTTATATTTATTCAGGCTGGAACTACTGGTCAATAACTGACTGGAAATACACTTATGATCTTGATGGAAAACTGACCTCATATAATTATTCTTGTGAATGGACCGGTGATCATGATAACGGTCTAACCGTACAGACAGATACTTATACATACGATCAAGAAAAGCTTGCCGAGTTTCACACCGAATATGATGGAAATGGGTTGGGTTACATAATTAGAACACTCTATACTTATGATTCTAATGGCAGAATTTCTCAGGAATTAACTCAGACATCTGATGAACATAACTGGACTAACAAAGAACGAACACTCTGGACTTATGACGGAAATGCAGGTGTCGGGATTAAAGAGATCTATAAAAATACCGTATGGATAAATAATGGAAAAACTATCCGAACCCTCAACGAACAGCTTAAACCTGTCACTGAATACAGCAGCTACTGGTCATGGGGAAACTGGATTGATCAGTACCAATATATTATGCAATATGTTAATGAAGGCGTAATAAACAGGCATTATACAAATATTTACAACCCTGCAACAAAAGGTTACGATCTTTATAAACTTCACAACTATTATTATGACAATTACGGTGGCATGTCCGCGCCGGGTAACCTGACAGTAACTGTGACAGGTGATTCTCTAAAACTGAACTGGTTTGCTGTTACAGGCTCTTCAGGATATAAAGTATATTCTTCGGACGATCCTTACGACACTTTCATTGAAGATACAACCGGAACATTCAACGGCGTGGAATGGACGACTCCTGCAAGTGCAATCAGACGATTTTACAGAGTAACTGCCGTAGACAGTGATAAATAAGCCTGGCAGGATCTATTTCAGCATCATCATCTTTCTACATTGAACAGATGGAATTAATAATTATTATATAGATTTCTTAAAACATCGCTTATATAATGTTTGTAGCCTTTTCTTGATGCTATTTTTATCATCATTTAGCAAGTTTCTTTAAGGTTCTGCTGTGAATTTTATTTGTTTTTGCTAATGAGTCTTTCAGGATTGACGAACTGATAGAAATTTTAAGTGGAGTTATTATTAATTTTACACCGTCAGTTGATAAATCGAGAGATGTATTCTCATCGATATGAAGTAAATCTAGGATCGGTTTATCAATTATCAGTGCAGAACTGTTTCCGTGTTTAACCAATTTTTTTATCATAATTACTCCATGATGTTTCAACTTCGTATATACAATATAGATACATACAAGGATGAAATCAAGAAATAAATATAAAGATACTATTAGATTATTTTGAAGTCTAGAATTCTTCGTTCCAGTATTCTGCAATGTCTTTCGGCAGAACGTGCCAGAGTCCGTCTTTTGAAGACAGAAACTCCAAAAATTCTTTATATTTCTCTTTATAGCCGTCGAGAAGGTAATCGGGATGAGTAATCAGCATTATCATACCGCTGTTTTCTATCAGCCATTCGGTTTTCTTTTTCCAGATTTCGATATCGTTCCTTTTCATCATATAGAAAATGTCGTGATCCTGCGGCAGAGTGTATGGCAGTTCGATGAATTTACCCGCTCTGAACGGCCAGATCGATCCTGTACCGCCGGGGAACGGCTGATAGGGGTCGTAATCGAAACAGGAAGCGTCGTATTTTATGTCCAGTTTCTGAAGCCATAAAAGGTTCCTGTGGACCATCGGCGACCTGAATCCGGATGCTTTGTACTTTTTTATAGCTTCATTTATGTAGGGTGCTCTCGAATCGAATATCTTTTCGGAATAATATAGTTTTCCGTCATGGTTGTAGCCGTGGATGCCTATTTCGTGTCCGGCTGCGGTTATAAGATCGATTATTCCCGGATCAATTTTATACTTGTACGGAACTATGTTCCAGCAAGATCTGAAGCCGGATTCCTGTTCGAGCACGAGGATTTCGGGAATATTGTCGAAACCTTCCTGCGTATCAACATCGTGAGTAAGCACTAGAGCAGCCTGTTTTTTATCGGGATAAATATTCCAGTCTGTTTTCTTTTCTTTTACGATATTGACCAGTTCGTCCCAAATGAAATTCTCCCTGCAGACGACTCTTCGGCTCGCTCTGTCCTGAAGGTAATGGCGGACCGAGATCGGCATGACCGGTCTTGCGAGCTTATAATACGTCTTTTTTAAAAGCGAGAACCTGTTGTTGAATCCGTTCTCGGTAAGATACCGCCCGATCCTATCGTCATCTATATTGAACAGATTTGTTTTCATGCATGATCTTTTATAAAATTTACAATAAAATCGAAGGTGTTTTTATCGCTTTCGATATTTACATCGCCCTTCTTTTTATAAATTATCCTGCCTATATCCTCTTTGTTTGTTATAAAAGTGAGTCTGCCCTCTTTCTCCAGAGTTTCGTCGATCTTGGGTTTTTTACCTTGAAAGATGCTGTAAACCGGAGTTTTCATAGCAGCGGCTTCCCTGTTCATTGTGCCTCCGCCGCTTATGACCAGATCGCTGAAATAGATCAGATTAAGTCCTTCTTCGACATCTTTGGGAAGAATCACGTTCTCTCTTTCTATGAACTTTTTATATTTCTCTTTCTGGCTGTCGTAGCGCGGGATGAAAATGACTTGCAGCCTGCCGTCTGTCGAAAGTCTGTCGAAAAGATCTGAGAACAGGTCGTAGGAAACATTCGCGTTGTAATGCGACACTTCGCTCGGCGGCCTTAACAGAACGATTATCTTATTCATGTCCAGTTTGAGCCTTTCTTTCATCGAAGGATCGTTCTTATAGAAGGGCAGATAGATGCTTTCCTTAAGTTCGGGATATTCTGTAAGCTTCGCTTCGGGATATCCCATCGCTACAAGATAGTCTTTTCCGAGATATGACGGGACGAGAAGATATTTTCCGAATTTCGTCTTTAAGAACCTTTCTGAATGCTCGTAGTCGAACATGACGACAGACCGTATGCCTGTAAGCTTTGATGCCATTATAAGCGCCCTAGAGCCGTGGCAGACGCTGATGTCTATGTTCTTCCCTGTCGCCCAGATCGCAAGCCTGACCGCTCTGAATATGTTCCCGAATACCTTTTTAAAAATGTTCGCTCCGGGATGACGCCCGAAAAGTTCGTACTTAATCCCTTTCAGCTTTAACAGCCCTAATGTCTGATTGTAGTCTTTAGCCGTTACAAGAACATTAAAATCAGGTTCGAGAGCCTTGATGATGTTCTCGAATATCTGAACGTGCGGCGAGTTATCTATGTCTATCCATACCGTTTTCTTTTTCATCCTAATCGAACTCCTTAACTACTTTCGCCGGCACTCCGGCTGCAACGCAGTAAGGAGGCACATCTTTCGAGACAACTGCACCTGCCGCGATTATCGCGCCTTTGCCCACAGTCACTCCGGGAAGGATCGTCGCGCCGATCCCGATATGGCATCCGTCTTCTAATCTTACAGGCATGATCTTGAGCGGATTCTGCATTCCCCACATTCCTTTTTTATAGTTCGTCAGGTCTCTCTGATGGGCAAGTATCCTCGAACCTGCGCATACGGCCACGCCGTCGCCGATCCAGACAGCCTCAGGATTCCTGTCGTCAATATAGACATATTTGGCTATGTGGGCCTTTTTACCCACGTGAACTCCTCTCAGCCTGTGAATGAAATTCGTTACCTGATGAGGTATGGACAGAAAAGCTATCACATTCAAAATCCTGTTGATCGTTCCTCTTATGCTTCCGGTTGCTACAATTTTATCTTTCAGTGCGTATGCCATAATTAACCCCTGATCTATGAGTTGACGAAGTAATTTCTTTTTCCGCTTGGAAGTAGCTTGAATTCATATTTATAGTTAAATTTCAGATCAATTTCTTTACCGGCGTATTTTACGAAAGAATTTATGATCGTATTTTCGGTCTCATCCGTAAAACCTTCACCTTTCTCAATCCTGATCTCCAATTCTTTATCGCCGGTTTTTGCTATCTGATAAGTTTTTACGGGTAGCTTGGAGAAAAGGATCGTGAATGCCGGACCTGTTATCACGTTGCCGTTAGAAAGCTCTATGACCTCGGAAGACCTTCCCAGAATATCTTTAAATGTTCTCGTATTGCTTCCGCACGAACAGATGCTGTCATGAAGCGTGATCACGTCCTTTACATTAAAATTTATAAACGGCATCGCGAAGTTTACAAGGTTCGTCGCTGTGATCTCTCCCCTTTTCTGATCATTCTCAGTATAGAAAACGCAGGTTTCGATCATGTGAAAAAGTCCTTCCGGACATTTATAGCTGTAAATACCTGCTTCCCTGTCGCCGTATTCGTCGATCACTGTACAACCGAAGGCTTTTTTTATGGTACTCTCATAATGCTCTGTAAGCTTTTCGGACGTTGTCATGCATATCTTCAGTTTTATGTCAATTGAATTATCGAGAACGTATTTTGCTAGAAGATAAACTGAAGATGCGTAGCCGTAGATCATTTTGAGCTTGTATTTTCTGATTATAGCGAGAGCGGTTTCGCAGTTATCCTTATTCATGCTGGCTGCGTTTAACGGAATTACTCTGGTGAGTTTGTGAAAATATTTCGAAGCTCCTTTTTCTTTCGAGCCCGGAATGATAGAAGAACTGCCGAGAGCCAGATAGCGGTCGCCGAAGCTGTAGCCGAATTTCGAAAGAACAAATATTCTTTTTGCCCAAATGGCGCTCTGAGCTTTGTAACTGACATAATATTTCATCGGAACGCCTGTAGAACCTCCGGTAGCTGCTGTCTTATATCTGTATTCGGTCAAATTGGATGGAATGAACTTTTCAAAATTTTCTTTAATAAATTCCTTTGTGAGAACCGGAAAAACTTTCAGGTCTTCCGCGTTTTTTATATCTTCAGGCCTGATATTATTATCTCTCATAAATTCAGTATAAAAAGGCACGTTTTCGTAACAGTGACGGACAAGTTTTTTTATTTTCTCGTTCTGCCACTTTTCTATATCTTCGCGACTGAATTTTGAAAGATCGCGGAAAAGCTTAAGATAATATTTATATCTCGTGCCTGCAGCCATATCAGCAGCGGGCAGGATCAGGTTCAAAAGCAGATTCTGATATATCATTTTTGTTTATGTTCCCTTTTCCTTATGATTTTTGCCGGTACTCCGCCGACTACCGAATAAGGTTCAACATCTTTCGTTACAACAGCGCCGCTTGCGATGATGCTTCCTTTTCCTATCCTGACACCCGGCATGATTATCGCGTTCCTGCCTATCCAAACATCGTCTTCGATCACAGGATTAATTGTTCTTGACGCTCCCTGTTTACACATCGGGATATCTGTCCTCTCGAAATTATGCATTGAATTTAGTATCGATACTCCCGGAGCTATCATAATATGATCGCCGATCTCAGCGCCCTGAATAAAAACGTTTTCGTTTATATGGCAGTCCAAACCAATCTTTACATTTTTCCCGCTGCTCAAATAGACATTGTCTTCAACGCAGGAATTCTTGTCCCACGGCAGAATTTTGAGAAACTTTGCGATGTAGAAGACTCTAATATATTTAAAAAAATATATGAAGCGGGTGTTCGGCAGCTTTGAAATGAACAAATAATATATTATTAAAAATATCTTACGCATAATTATCTGCCTTTTTTTAAAACTGATTCGTATAATGCCCTGATCCTGTCGGCAACGCTTTTCATGTCGAGTTCTTTTTTGAATATCGTCTCCCGTTCGTTCCTGTCTTTTATACTCAGAGATCTAATAACGAGTTCTGATAAATCTAAAGCTGTATTGCTTTCTGCTACAAAAGATGCTTTGCAACCCTCAAGCATTTTTAAAACGTTCCCCACATCCGTTGAAACAACTGCAAGATCACAGGACATGGCTTCTTTTACCGCGTTCGGTGAACCTTCGTGATCAGAAGTCAATATCATTATGTCGGCCGCATTGAAATAAAACGGTACAATATTTCTTTCCGCGCCCGTCATCACCAGCGGTTCTAATTTGATGCCTTTTTCCTCAGCGATATTTAAGGTATCGCAGAATTTATCATATCGTTTTATACCGCTTTTTGTCCCTGATGCTGAGACGAAAAGCGCGTAATTCTTATTCACATCTAAGTCAAGCTTTCTTTTTGCTTCAGACTTGTCTATCGGCCTGAAATGATCCGTGTTTACCCCGTTTGGAATATAATGGAATTTTTTACTTTCCTTTTCTATCAGCTTCATGTCGTTCTTGTATATTACCGCTGAAGCTTTTTTTGAGATATAATGGAATAATCTTCTATCAATTTCTCTTTTTTGTTTATTGATATCACCGAGATTGGAAAAAACGAGGGGTTTTCTGAAAAAAGGATTACTAAGCAGATAAACCATGCCTGAATATGAATGATGGCAATGAATTATGTCGTATTTTCCGCATTTCCCTATCAGCCTTAAAACTGCTTTCAGATACTCTGCGCCTCCTTTTTCGTAGGCATTGATAAAGAAAACATCATTATTTATACCTAAAGCATTCAATGAATTGATCTGCTCTTTAATAAATATCCCGAAAGCGCCGTATTTTTCAGTAGGATATGCGTTTGT